>Ga0233439_10003018_pt1 | contig 18201 bp, 16 predicted proteins | sample SI_123_September_6_FD_182713 | JGI IMG/M metagenome (GOLD analysis project Ga0233439, IMG submission 182713) | Seawater microbial communities from Saanich Inlet, British Columbia, Canada - SI_123_September2016_100_MG | ecosystem: Environmental > Aquatic > Marine > Inlet | place: Canada: British... | reverse complement strand
TTGTGTATTAGGCGACAATGCCATCACATCCTGTCTCGGAACCACGACCAAAAATAACTCGTACATTGACCCCCCACTTCCTGATCCACCGGTGACGGGTGTATGCCCGGACGATCCCCCCGGTTTTGTAAATATCCCGAATCTTACGGGCGATTGCGATCTTTCCTGCTCAGGCGTTGACACTGTGGCCAATTGTCCCGATTTTGACCCTGGGCTTCATTTGCTTACGGGAAATATTCTGGATCCCGCTTTCCCCCAATTTTGCAACTTCAAACTCAGCGGTGGTGATGAAGTTAAAACCAATGAAGCCAATCACCTCACTATCACGGTAATAAAAGATTTTGAAATTAAAGATAACGCTACGCTGAAATTAAATTTTGATGCCGTTGATCCTTTCGACAGCACAAAAAATACAACGATCACAGTTTATGACGATGCCACATTAAAAAATAATGGAGAAATCCGGGTAAATGGGACGTTGTCACTTGAAGTCGCTGATACCTTTGATATGAAAAACTCATCCAGGGTGAACCACAATTCAGGGGCATCCGCCAACGGGTCCGCCTGGGTGGATGGGGATGTAACCATTAAAAATTCGTCTCTCTTTATCGGGTCCGTTGCTACCGATGGGACTCTGAGCCTTAAAAATAATGCCGAAGTGCAGGGCGCCTTGTTTGGCAACGAAGTAACTCTCAAAAATAATGCAACGGTTATCTTTACCGACAATGAAGATGCGGGAAGCAACACAGATGGATATGCCCAGTGCTCCTCCGGCGGTTCCGGACAAATCTGGTCGGAGTGATTGACGCGGTATCACTCAAATAACACCCCTCTCACCCCCAAGCCACGCCAGCTGAAAAAAAACGCGTTTCCCCTGAAAATTCAATGAGTTCCAAAATAAAAGCTCTTGGAAGATAGGACGACTCTGTGAGATAATTTCTCGGTTATCTAATATCAAAAGAAAAAAGAATTTATGAAATTTAAAATCCCGACATTGAGCGCGTCCACATCAGAAACCAGTGTTGGACTGGATATCGGATTTCACGACATCAAGGTGGTAGAACTGGTGAGAGGTGAAAAGGGATTCACGATTACCAAGTTTGCTATCCGGGAGATTCCCACCGCCATCCTTCAGCAGAAAGATCGGGCGGGTTTGCTGGGGGATATGATTAAAAAAATGTTCTCCGATGCCAAAATTAAAAACTCATCGGTTTACCTTTCTATCACCGGCCATAACGTCATCATCCGCAACGCCTCGCTTCCTAAAATGCCTGAGGAGGAAATGGTCAATGCCGCCAAATGGAACGCCCGGGAAGAAGTGTTCTTCGATCTCGATAAAGCGGTCGTGGATAACTATGTTATGGGCGAAACCGATAACGAAGGAGCGGCATTTGTTGACTTATTGAGTGTCATCGTACGAGAAGACGTGGTCGACTTTATAGTCTCCATTGCCAAATCTGCCGGGTTACAACCCAAAGGAGTCACAGTTGTTCCCATTGCCTTATGGGACTACGATGAGGCTCTCAGCATTCAAAAACCTGGAACTGTAACCAGCTATGTCGACATGGGGGCAGAACGTACCCGGATTTATTTTGTTTGTGATAAACATATCCTGTTTTCCCGAGAAATTCCTAATGGCGGTAAAAATCTTACAAGTTGCCTGGTCGGAGAGTATGAATTAGAAGATGGAAAAACCGCAATCATTGATGAAATTCGGGCCGAGCAAATCAAAAAAACCTTCGGTTTCCCAGGCGAAAATAATAAAGGAAGTACGGAGGAAGGAATTCCTTTAAAGCAGATCCGGGAACGGTTTGAACCTATTCTTGAAAAACAAGTGACAGAAATGGACCGATCCATCGAGTATTTTAAAAACCAGTACCGCAAAGATTCAGTAGACCGCCTGATTCTTTCTGGCGGTGGGGTGGGGCTGAGTGGCCTGTATCAGTTCTTAAAACAAAACCTGGATTTGGAAATTGATCGTTGTAACGTTTTTATGCAGGCAGAGGTTCAGGACGACTCCCTTTCCAAGGAAAAGATGAAACTCTTTGGTCCCAGCTTAACGGTTGCCGCAGGCCTGGCTCTGGGAAAATGTGACAAGATTAATGTAATACCAGAAAAATACCGACCTTCCCTCAAAAAAACATTGAACAAGCTGGCACCCTTGGCGGCAGTACTCGTCTTATTTGCGGCTTTATATGGTTACAGCTCTCACTTGAGAGATAAAGTGTCCAACCAAAAAGCCCTGTTAAACGATCAGAGAGTTGGGCTGGAAAAATTGCAAACTCAGGCTCCTGAACTGCAAGTACCCATTAAACAGTTAAAGGGATTTAAAGAAACTAAAACTGCATTGACCAAAGAAAAAAAGCAACTCCCTGGGAGTGCTTCATTTCCATTCGATTTCGACCTGGTTTTTTCTGAGCTTTCTCTCCTGATCCCAAATAATACTTCTATTTCCAAAATCGTTTACGCCGCCAAAGGGAGTGATGAAGAGGCCGGTGAAGAAGAGAGCCTGACCCGGATAGGAAAAGCGGATGTCTCTGACAGTGAACGGATAAAGATAATAGGGGAAATTTTTGGTAGTGGTCTAAACGTTCAAAGCTCGCTGAGAATCCTGCTTCAGGATTTAAAAAGCTCTCCGGTTTTCAAAGATATCAAACTTATAACATCCAATCCTTTAAAAGAGGGTGAATATAATAGTCCGGGAATCAAATTTGAATTATATATTTTCCCAGTACCAGCCAATTCCGCCTGAACGGAACAAGAGACCTGATATATGGCCGCAAATACTCCCAAATTCGATTTAAGTAAGATTTCCATCCGGGAAATCATCATCGTTGTCGGAACCTTTCTCTTTGCGGTTGGATACGGATTTTACGAATTTGAGTACATTCCGCAAATGAAAAAATTTGCTGATTTAGAAAAACAGTCCAAGGAGGTGCAAGCCTCAATCGGAGCTTTCCAAAAAATATTGATCAATCCATCGAAAATTAAAAAAACCACGGCCCAAATAAAAAAAATTAAAAATGAAATTGAAGAAATGCAAGCCGCCATAGAAAAAACTAAAAGTCGTTTAAAAGGACAGGGGATTGAAATTCTTAGTAACCTTCAGGGCGAGGCCGACTTTTATGGGGTGTTTTTAAAATCTATGAAAACCAGTGAAAAGAATCTCTCACGGGCCGGTCTCCGTTTAAAAGAAGTTTCTCTGGTCATGGAAATTGAAAGCGACTACAACGCATTGAAAAGCTTTGTGGCTTCACTAAAAGACTTTCCCGCTGTCATTACTGTTGAAAGCCTTGAAACCACAAGGAATGAGAAAATCCTACCCAAACTAGAATCTCGTCTGCATATCAAAGTTATAGTATTATGATTGGACTGCGCAGATTGCGTCAGGGTTGATTAAACCGTTTTTGGAGAGCCGAGAATTTGAATCTCCCCAGTCCAAATAATTTTCAGCTTGTCATTGTGATCATTTCCATATTGTCGGGAACTGCTTTCGCCGCAAATGACAATGACCCACGTGTGAACCCTTTTGAACTCCCGCAGGGAATTTATTCCAGGGATAATATCCCGAAAGAGCAACCCCAAGACCTGATATTACAAGCCATATTTAATTTCAACGGGAAACGAATTGCCACCATCAGCGGAGAAAATTTTGCTATAGGCGATTTTGCCTTTGGGAAAAGGGTATTAAATATTTTCGACAACCAGGTCATTCTGGACTCAGGCGGAAAGGAAGAAACCCTGATTCTGGAAAAGAACAAGTTCAAACTTCGAAAAAGTTTCCGAAAATAGGGAGTTATTAAAGGTTCCTTTAAATATTTTTTTGGATGATTTGACCCGGAAGCCTCTCCAGGCCTCACCAATGCATCGGTATCCTGATAGCAATAACAATTCTTGATAAACTGTTTTTAAAAAAAATCCATCATCCAACTGGTATTCTCCTCTAAAAAAAGCTAAATTCTCCCACAAAGCTTTCACAATTTTCTAGCCCGCAAAATAGCCAAAACACACAGATTTTATTAGACTTATAGCGTTTTTTGTTGCACATTAACTTAGTATAAATTTGTTTAAATTTACAATAACCGCAATGTCCTCTAAAAAAACATTCACTCTGCTATTTCAAAAAGCTGGGATTCTGGTTTTGAGCCTGATTCTTGGTTCGTGTTCCATGCTGAATTCCAGCAAAAAAGACGACCCTATCCCTAGCCAAGCCAAAAAGGATCAAAAAGAAAAACCTGCTATCAGAGAGGTCACGATTCCTTTGGAAAAAGCCATTTCTACTCAAAATACTTTGCCTCAGGAGTTGACAGAAATTCAAGCCTCCCTGGAACCCAAAAAGCAGGACCCTAAGGGAGTTCGGTTCACCATGTCAGCCAGAGGAGTAAATATTAAAAATGTATTGTTCGCTCTTTCTCAGGAAATCGAACAGAATATCATTATTGAACCAGGTGTTAACGAACAGGCATCTGTTGATTTGAAAAACGTCACTTTAGAACAAGCCCTGGAAGCCTTATTGCCTCCATTGAGGTTGGAATATGAAATTACCCCAGAATTCATCCGAATTCGGCGTGAAGAAATGCAGACTCGCACCTTTTTTCTTAATTATGTAATTTCCAAAAGGACCGGAAACAGTAATTTAACATCCAGTTCCGGAACCTCGGGCACCACCACCTCCGGCGGATCATCATCTTCTGGAAATAGTGAAGCAAATACCCGCTCGACCAGTGCCGTAGAATCCTCCGAAGAAACCGATCTCTGGTCAGAGATATTATCTGGACTAAAATTTATAGTCACACCTTCCGCTTCTTCAGCCTCGGACGGTGACTCAGAAGGTTCCAGCGAGGATTCTTCAAGTTCTGAATCATCGGATTCTGCTGGAGGCGATTCATCAGGATTGGTTGCAAGTCTTCTGGGAGGTGCCGCCCCCTCTTCAGGCGTAGAAGGCTCTTCTGAAGACACCAGTGAGGATAGCTCGACTTCAACCACATCGGATGCAGAACAATTTGTGGAAAGTGGTTATTTAGTCGTCAACAAGCAGGCGGGAATGATCGTGGTGAAAGATTACCCGAGCGTTTTGCTTCAGGTGGCCGAGTATCTGGAAGCGATAGAGGGCTCCGTTCAAAGGCAGGTTTTTATTCAAGCTAAAATCGTTGAGGTAACTTTAAATGATGATTATAAACTTGGAATCAACTGGGGGAATGTTAGCCCATTTACCCTTACGCATGCAGGAGGAGCGAGCCTGGCTCAAACAGTCTTAGCCGGGGCAGCCGATTTTTCCTACGGACTTTCTAACGCTAACTTCAGCATCGTTGTTGATGCTTTGTCCAAACAGGGTCAGGTGAGTGTGCTTTCAAGTCCCAAAATAGCAACTTTGAATAATCAGCGTGCAGTGATCAAAGTGGGGACTGAGGATATTTTCTTTGTACCTGAAGTTACTGCGGCAACAACCACTTCTGCCGCCACAACCGAATTTATACCCACAGCAATCACCATCGGTATCGTGCTTGATGTTGTCCCTCAGATCAACCCAAACGGTCAGATCATGATGAGCATCAACACCAGCATCACGGAACAATCCGGCTCAAGGACTTCTCCTGACGGGGTCAACGTAGTGCCCGTTCTCGATGTGCGTGAATCCAATAATGTTGTTTTGGCCCAACACGGACAGACCATCGTTATTGGCGGCTTGATGAAAACCAAAAAAGAAGTCGATGACAATTCCGTCCCCTTCTTTGGTGCTCTTCCTTATGTGGGAAAACTTTTTCACTGGGACCAGGAAACAGAAGCTAAAACTGAGCTGGTAATCATGCTGACTCCTGAAATTATGGCAGGCAGAGCCGTTGATGAAAAATTTTTAAATGAAAGCAGTACTCTCAGAAACTTTGGTTACGATAGAAATACGGATCGAACAGTTAATCCCTCATTTAAAAGGTAGTTGTAAATGTACGAAAATTTTTACCGGTTCAAGGAAAAGCCATTCAGTCTAACTCCAGACCCCAAATTCCTCTACCTGAACAAGCAGTATCAGGGAGCACTGGATCATATGTTGTATGGCATCAAACAGAAAGAAGGTTTTATGGTTATCGCCGGTGATGTCGGAACCGGAAAAACCACATTATGCCGTTGCTTGCTCGACAGGCTGGATGAGAATGTCGAAGTTGCCTTAATTCTTAATCCTATGCTTTCTGACATGGACCTTTTACGAAATATTGTCCAAGACCTTTCCATTAAATCCCTTCATGCTCGGCAACCTGTGGGAGTAGTCGAAGATAGTGCGACTGGCGAAGAGATTTCTATTGAACTGGAAGCCGATGCATTTTCCTCTGACGATTTAAAGAAAGTAACTACCTCTTGGATTAACGGTGCTTCCAAAAAAGAGCTCATTGATGCCTTGAATGTATTTCTTCTGGATCAGCATGACCAGGGAAAGTCCACAGTACTGATTATTGATGAAGCGCAAAACCTATCTCTTGCTGTGATGGAACAGCTTCGCATTCTTTCCAATCTAGAGACAGAAAAGGACAAGCTTCTACAAATCATATTCGTGGGGCAATTAGAGCTAAACGAAAAATTGAAGCTCCCCACTTTAAAACAACTGAACCAAAGAATTTCGATCCGCTACAAAATAGCTCCCCTGAGTCAGGAGGAGACAGATAATTATATATCCCACCGAATTCTCGTTGCTGGCGCAAGTTCTCAAGTTGGCTTTGCCAAATCGGCCCTTAAGGAAATTTATAAATACTCAAATGGATATCCGCGTCTGATAAACCTGGCTTGTGACCGGAGTCTACTTGCCGGGTATAATAACCATGCTGATGTAGTGGATCGGCAACACGTGCGCGAAGCGATTCAAAGTCTTTTAGGCGAAGATAATAAAAGCGGGTTTATTAAACAGTTCTTGCAAAAGCAATGGCCCTTATTAGCTTCTCTGATATTTTTTATTGCCGGGTTGACATTATTCATTCTCGCAAAAACAAATCCGGAAAATATAAATCTATCCCTTTCACCTGAAAAAATAGTTCAAAAAGTGAAACCCAGTGCTCGCCCCCAGGCAACTTCCGGGATTAGCAAAAAATCTGTCTCTCCCGAGCCTTCAGTACCTAAATCTGACCAATCTAAAATAGTGCCGGCTCCGGTCATAGAAAAATCTGTGGAAGCCACAATTACGCCACCTCAGGAAAAAACCAGGGCGGTTCAATCTTCTGTATCTACAACATCCGCTCCCACAAAAATTCAAAAACCCTCCAACGCAGAGAACACGGTGCCATTGGGCAAACAGGAGGGGAACTATCGTATTCAGGTTTATTCACTTAAAACCCAGGCAGAAGCGGATGAGCATGTTGCAAATTTGATAACCGCAGGCTTTGACACGTTTTGGAAAAAAGCAGTTTCGGCTGGGCAAGATTGGTATATTGTTTATGTTGGACCGTTCAAAGACCTTAATTCGGCCAAAGTCAACTTGAAAGCCTTAAGGTTTTCTGGCCGTAAGCCTATATTGTTATCCGTATCCACCGCCAGTTGAGAGGTGACATCCTTTGAGCCTGATAGCGGATAGCCTCAAAAAGGCGGTAAAAGAAAAGTCCTTCGATATCAGCCCTGGAATCAATCTTCTAAAAAATCTGGGGACCAAGGCTAAGCCATCCACCACCAAATTTGATCCTAAAGAAGTAAAGCGGTTTGCAATCCTTATCGTACTGCCAGCCACGATCCTAATTTATTTATTGTTCGGAAAATCTTTTACCCCAAATAAAGAGCCTCAACAAGAATCACCACCTGTTGAGGCAAAAACTCCGCCTCCTCCTGTCAAACCAGTTCCTCAACCAGCACCCAAGCAATCTGCCCCTCCCCCCTCTAAGACCATGGAACCGGAAAAAGAACCCAACAATATTCTGGTTATCGAGCCGGGAATGGAGGAAGTCCCTGTGCTGGAAAAAGAAATCCCAGTTCAGGATGATGCGGGGACAGTTGTCCAACCCAAACCCGTAGCAGGACCAAAAAAGGAAGCACCTCCTGAAAAAATCAATGAGGATGAATTGGAACAAGGAACTGTTGCCAATGTTAAACCTTTAACTTCGGAATCCCCTGCTGCCCCCCCCCTCGAAAAATTGAAAACGGATAGCACAGAAGCACCCAAAATAATTAAACCTATGGATTCGGCCAAGGTTCCAGAAACCTTTGCCAAGTCTCCGGCATTCAATACCAACAAAAAATTATTTCCAGCAACCCCAGAACCGGATATTTTTAAAAATAGCGAATACTACTTTAATAGAGCCATTTTTTATCAACAATCCCGAGATTGGGAAAAAGCTTTGACAAGCTATTCCAAAGCCGCAGAACTTGATGCCAAAAATGCCGACATTTACAATAATATGGGAGTAATATACAAAGAATTGCGCCAGTATGATCGAGCTATAGATGAGTTTCTAAGGGCTATCTATTTAGACTCTGACTCAGCCAAACCCTACAATAATATAGGCGTGGTATACTACTCAAAAAGGGATTTCGCTGGTGCCATTCGAAATTATCAGAAAGCCATCTCGATTGAACCAAATAATCTTGAGGCGTTGAACAATCTGGCTGTGGCCTTTAAGCGTACCGATCAGTTGGAAAAGTCCAAGTCCATTTTAAATCAAGCTCTCAAAATTGATGGGGCACATGCTGGCACCAATTATAATTTGGCTATATTATACGAAAAGGAAGGAAACCATAAATCCGCGATTCATTTTTACCAACGTTTTGTTGAATTGGGATCATCCACTCATCCAGGGTTATCCACTCAAGTCAAAAAGCACATTTCAACTCTGAAATAAATGAAACGCGAATTGCATAACCCCCAAAAAAACCCATGTTCAAAAAAGCATTCAAAAAAAATCTGATCGCCGGGCTGCTGGTAACGATTCCTGCCGGTTTGACTTACATGATCCTGTCCTTCGTCATTACCCGTGTAGACAGGACCATGGAACCCGTTATTCAAAAAATTTTTGGACCCCATGGCCTACGCGTATTGGAAGATTGGCATATCCCCGGCATGGGATTTCTTCTTTTAGGCCTCTTTATTATTGGTGTAGGACTGGTGGGAACGAACTTTATCGGGAAAAAAGTTGTAGCCACTGGGGAAAAACTTCTCCACAAAATTCCAGTTGTTCGGGTGATTTACACAAGTATCAAAAAAGTTGTAGACACCGTCTCCCTGGCCGAAACAGCCAGTTTTCAAAAAATGGTTCTTATCACTTACCCGCGTGAACCATTAAAAACTCTGGGGATCGTATGCTGTGACACACCAGCGGGTGTCCAAAATACGGCAGGTGAAAAAATGTTGAATGTCTTTGTACCTACCTCACCCAACCCAACAACAGGCTTTCTATTCATGGTCCCAGAGAAAGATGCCATTGCCATGAATATGTCTGTAGAAGAAGGTTTGAAAATGATTATATCTTTTGGAATGACGAACCCGGAGACTCAAAACTTCAAGAGTTAATTTTATCTGCCTCAAACAGCTAGTTGCCTGAAGAACCCGATTTCTGCATAGACTTATCTTTCTTTCCCGCTATGTTTTCACTGATTCGTTTGGCGACTTTAACATCCAAATTACTTAAAACCTGTCCCGCAATTTTACTTTTCATCCCCGAAATAATTCTCAATGCCAGGTCTTCATCAATGGCCTCAACCAGATTGGCAGCCTCTTCCGGTTTCATGCTCGAATAAACTTTAATCAAAGCCTCCACATTTTCTTTGGTCTTTTCATCCTGAATTCCAATCTGTTCTTTCGATTCAGATATGCTTTGCTCAATTTTTTTCAGGTCTTTCAGGACTTTGGCTTCCAACGCTTCGAGCCGAATTTGCTTGAGGCGTAATTCCTCTTCCTTTTTTTTAAGTTCCCTGTTTTTACTCTCTATAGTTTCTATCATTCTAAACGTCTCGGGACTGACCGCAGGCATGGTTCCTGGCAATTGGATTTTTTCTTTTACCTTCACCTCTTCTTGTTGCGCCTTTAAGGGGAATAGTTTTTTCTCTTCCCGGGCCTTCTCTGTGGCTTCATCGAGCTGTTTTACCTGGGCATAAGCCATGTCGGGTTCCAGGCTTCCGACAATATACTTATCGGATCTCCCCGCAAAAAGAAAAAATACTGCAATCATAAAAACAAAAGTTATTTTAAATTTCATGATGTATCCCTTATAAGTTTCTTGCCCAGAGATTGGAAGCCACTTCATCCTGAATCGCCGTTTCTTTTCTTTCCCGTATTTTTTTCTCTTTTACCATATCCCGATCTTTTAATATTTCAAGGGTTCTACGTTTGCGCATGGCCTCAACCACTTCTTCCCGTTTAGCCTCAAGCTTGGTATTTATTTCTGATATTATTACTTCCTGCCTCACACCTTGAGTCCGGATTCCCTGAAAAAAATTGTCATACAAGATCATTGTATCAACGCTTGTATTCATTCTTTTCTTTTGATTGAGTTCTTCCTTGCTTCTTTCAGTAGTATCTTGCATAAACTGTTTTTGATCCTGCTGTTTTTGATACAGAGCATTGATCTGCCCCATATCCTTCTGCAAGAGGTTTTCCTTGTTCTTATTTAAACGCAATATCATGTCGAATCTGAAACTCAAGTTTAATTCTCCAGAATATTTTTCAATTCATTCATACTAGTTCGCCAGTCGATTCCATCAAAGATTCCCTGCTTCAGGTACGGCACCATGAGGTCATATTTTTGAATGGCCTGATCAATTTTAGGATTACTACCCCGCGTATAGGCCCCAATATTGATAAGATCCTCGGCCGATTTGTACGTAGCCAGGATATCTTTGAACTTCATAGACAAGTCATAGTGTTCTTTAGAAACGACATCAATCATTAACCGGCTGACACTGTTTAATACATCAATGGCAGGATAATGGTTATGCGAAGCCAACTCTCGACTCAGCACAATGTGCCCATCGAGAATAGCGCGCACAGCATCTGAAATGGGTTCATTCAAATCATCCCCTTCCACCAATACAGTGTAAAGGCCTGTTATCGAACCTTTGCTGGATGAAGTTCCAGCACGCTCCAGTAACTTTGGAAGCAAGGAAAATACGGAAGGCGTGAACCCTCTGGTCGTTGGAGGTTCCCCAACAGAAAGTCCGATTTCCCGTTGGGCCAGGGCAAAACGAGTAACCGAATCCATCATCAACATAACATCATTTCCCTGATCCCGAAAATATTCGGCAATGGTCGTTGCGATATAGGCCCCACGAAGTCGAACCAAAGGAGGTTGATCGGAAGCGGCCGCGATCACTATGGATTTTTTCAGGCCCTCCTCACCCAGGTTTTCATCAATAAACTCCTTCACCTCCCTGCCCCGTTCACCAATGAAGGCGATCACGTTTACATCGGCATTTGTATTTCGAGCAATCATTCCCATCAGAACAGACTTACCTACCCCTGTTCCAGCAAGGATTCCCACCCTCTGACCCTTGGCAAAAGAAAGTAAACCATTTAGAGCACGCACTCCCACATCTAATGACTCCCTCACACGTCTTCTTTCTAATGGGTTCAACGGACTTCCCATCAATGGATATTCAACACCAAACGGAATGGGTCCTTTGCCATCAATAGGCAGACCGTTTCCATCTAGAATTCTTCCAATCAATCCATCACTGGGTTTATAAGTAGGATATTCTTCGGTGGCCTCAATAACGCTTCCGGGTTCAATTCCAAGCATTTCTCCAAGAGGCATCAACAAAGTACGTTGATCCCGAAATCCCACTACTTGAGCCTGGATTGGTGGCCGATTACCCGGGTATATGGTACATAGGCTTCCTACCGGCACCGCTGGGCCATCCCCTTCAAGGACCAGTCCAATAATTCGACTTACCTTTCCCGTTTTCCTAACGAAATCGGTTTGTTCAATAAATGAACTGTATTTTTTTAAATCAATTAAGGAGCTCATAATTTCTCAATTCTTTTCTTCTGGAGGCTCGGCTTCTGAATCATTTGCTTCTTCTGATTGTTCGCCTTGTTCTTCTTTAGGGCTTTCCAAATCTTCTTCAATATCAGTTTCGGAATCTTTTTGAATGTTTGATGCGGCAACCAATTCTTCAGGAGATGGGGGAGCAAGGTTGAGGATTCGATCCATCTGTTCTCCCAGTTTGTCAATTCGCGCATCCACCACGCCAAAGTTGGTTTCTACAACACAGCCACCCCGATCAACTCCAGTATGCGCCTCAAAAGTTATATTTTTAATCTCACCAAATAAATGGTGCAATTCGGGACGGAAGCTTTCCGCATAACCCTTATCTGCAGGATTGATCTTGATAACCATCGACTCACGGTCCAGTACCGATTGAACAGCCAGCCGGATCATCTCCTGGACAGCATCATCACGTGTGGAAAACTCAAAATGAATAACCTTTTTTGCAAGGTCAACCACCATTTTGATCATCTCTCTTTCCAACTGGTCATACATATTTTTGCGAAAACCGGATAAATCCGATATTAAACCCTGAACAGTTTCCAGAAAGGGATTGAATTCTTCCCGGGCCGCGGCTTCCCCTTTTTTGAAACCCTCTTCATAGCCAGAGTCATAACCTTCTTTTTTGGCAAAAGTTTTTAAATCTGTGACCTGCCTTTTTGCTTTATCCAAGGCATCTTTTAAAAGCTCTTTTACCCCTTCTTTGGCTTTCTTGACATTACCCTGGTCAAAATTCCGGGCATTTTCCGAATCATAAGTAAAACCACGCCTCATGGAAGAGCTCTGGATACTTAGTTCGTTCATCTCAAAAGAACGCTCCTCAAGAGGAGAATCGGTCTTCTGTTCTTTTTCCGCCTCAAGATTACTCTGGGTAAATGTATTGCTTAATTCAGACAAGATTTTCTCCTTCGCCTATAGTACTTCCATCTTGTTCCAATTGCTTGCACCCGGCAACAGTTTTTTTTGAATTTTTCCACTCATTGGTTCTCATATCTACCTACTTTATGATTTTGCTTTAGGCTCTTTTTCTCGCATCCATTTTCGGATTACGCTGGCCGTATATTTAGGATCGTTGGTAACAAACTCTGTCACCGAATCCCGAATATGGGCCGATTCAGAAGCCATTTCACTGAGTCGGCGCTTCTCTTCATCTACCGCATCAAACTCTGATACCCCTAATTGATCTGATTCTGCAACGACCTCAACCGTCATCGTCATCCAATTGATGATAGGCCGAATGACACGGGTAAAAAACAGAATGAGGAATATTAAACCCACAACCAATTTTCCAACTTCCATAGCCAGGTCAATCTGCTCGGCGCGAGCAATGTCTTCTCTCTGCGCTTCCATTTCAGATCTGTCAAACTGAATGTTTTCAACCTGAATGGTATCTCCCCGATCCTGGTCAAAACCAACAGCCGACTGAACTATTTGCAGATACTTGGCCATATCCTCTTCGGATCGAGGCTGATAAACCAGCGGATCTCCTGCCATGGAACCATCAATCATCACCGCAACACTGAGCTTGGATATCTCTCCAACGGGTTTCGAGACCCTTCGAACTACCTTGTTGATTTCATAATTGGTAAGAGCATTAGATTTATTCCGTTTTGCCGCTTGACCAACTCCTCCACCCGCAGACCCACCTGATGGGACCAAAGCCTGTACTCCCGGAACCCCTCCTGGAGGAACAGCACCTGTAGAAGATTCGCTGATCTGGTTCTCACTTCTTATAACCTGGGAATCCGGATCATAAATTTCTTCAGTTCTTTCTACCTTTTCAAAATCTAATTCCGCCGATACTTTAGCGATTATTTTTCCCGCCCCCAGAGCATCTTCCAGCATTTTGATAATACTAAGCTGAAGTTTTCTTTCCACTCGCGTTTTATGTTTGAAATTCGATGCAGACATCATCGCTTGATCAGAGGGTTCCTGACCACCCGAAAGCAGATTGCCCTTCAGGTCAACCACTACCACATCCTTCGCCTCGATACCTCCAACGCTCGATGATACCAAATGCACGATTCCCTGCACTTGGGTTTCAGTCAAGGTTTTACCAGATTTAATTTTCAGCGTCACAGAAGCTTTGCCCTTGGGTTTATCTTTACGGAACAAATTATCTTTGGGAATTACCAGATGAACACGAACCTGGGCCACTGCATCAAGGGTTTTAATGGTCCGAGTTAATTCACCCTGCAACGCTCGCTGAAAATTTAACTTCTGGACAAATTCCGTCATTCCCAATGGAGTATCCTCAAAAATTTCCAGACCCACATCAGAACCTTCTGGCAACCCTTCGCTGGCTAAGTCCAAGCGAACTTCATGCAATCGGTCCGAAGCAATGCGAATGGTTCGTCCTTGGTTTGAAAGTTCAAAAGGAATTTTCTGGGATTTCAATTTATCAACAATTGCACCTGCGTCTTCTGAAGAAAGGTTGGCATAAAGGAGTTGGTAATCGGGTGACTTCAACCATAAGGACATCACCAGTAAAGAAGCCAGCGCCAAAGCTACCAGAGACAGAGCCGCAATTTTCTTACCCTGTGAAAGTTCGTTAAACCGTTCGCCAAATTGCCTTAAGAAATCCAGAAAGTTTTCCATAAGATTAGTAATTTAAAGGTTTTTAATATTAGTGTTTATCATTATCGACCCAAATCAATGGCACGAATTGCCATGGCTTTGGAAGCATTGAGAGCCGTAACATTGGCCTCAAACGACCTTTGAGTCGTGACCATATTCACCATTTCTGTCATCTGATCCACATTGGGCATAGCAACATAACCCAGATCATTGGCATCCGGGTGACTCGGGTTGTAAACCATACGAGGTTCTTCCTGATCCTCAATCACATCCGCGACTTGAACCTTATTCAATTGATCGCCTAATTCATTTTTAAAAGTATTGCCAAATTGATCTTCCAAAGGCAAAGCGGTAATAAGAACATCTTTCCGGCGGTAGGGTCCCCCTTCTGGAGTCCGAGTGGTTTCCAAGTTTGCCAGATTACTGGAAATGGTCTCCATCCGCTTACGCTGAACACTCAAGCCCGATGAACTGATTTTCATGTTTGTCAAAAAATCCATAAATTCCGCCTTCTCTCAAAGAGTTCGTTTAAATCGTGGGTTTTAGCCCTCGGTGATATCTTTACCAACTAAAAAGCAAGTTTCATACCATAGGAAACCAAAGCCAAAAAGAAATATTTTTAAAAGGAAAGATCTTTATTTAAAAGCATTTAGGAGGTATTTACGGGGTGGGTATAGAAGGCGAAATAAATCCAAGGGGGCAAAATCCGTCATAAATTTGGCTCTTGCCGGTGAGCCAATGTGGTGCGGGCAATAATAGCCCATTACCTCAGATTTGAAAAAATCACCCGGAGGGTCTTGGGTTGAGCATTAAACTTCCCCTACTCGCCCTCGTTATATTCGTTGAGCTTGTTGCGCAAGGTGCGGATGCTAATTCCCAAAGATTCTGCGGCTTTGGTTTTGTTGCCACTGACCTCTTCCAGCGTTTGCAGGATCAACTCTTTCTCCATTTCATAAATGGTTCCGGTGAAGTTAGCTTCCTTTTTTCCTGAAGAAGGGAGTTCCTCATCGAAAAACAGATGTGAGGGAAGCAGAGTATCTCCCTGGCACATCAGACAAGTTCGTTCGATGATATTTCCCAATTCCCGAATGTTGCCCGGCCAACGGTATTTTTTCAACAGGGTCAAAGTCGCTGGATCTATCTTAAATGGATTTCGCGAGTTTTCCTGGCAAAACTGGTTCATAAAGTGTTCCGCCAACATAGGAATATCGTCCTTCCTTTCACGCAGAGGGATCAGGTTCAAGGGAATCACATTTAGCCGGTAATACAGGTCTTCCCGAAACTCTTTATCTTGAATCCGGCGGCGAATGTCACGATTAGTGGTTGCAATTACCCGAACATCTACCGGAATAGGAGCTCGACCTCCCACTTTATCCACTTCATGTTCCTGCAAAACCCGCAAGAGTTTGGCCTGTAGAGGCAGGCTCATCTCCGTAACCTCATCAAGAAGAAGAGAGCTTTGGTTGGCCAACTGAAACTTCCCTTCCTTATTTTCTGTAGCTCCTGTAAACGATCCTTTTTCATGACCAAACAATTCCGACTCCAACAATCCTTCCGGCAAAGCGGCACAGTTGACAGCCATAAAAGATTTTTCAGAACGAGGACTACATTGATGAATATAGCGAGCGAATAATTCCTTCCCCGTCCCAGTTTCGCCCATGATGAGAACGGTCGACTTGCTGTATGCAACGTTCTCGGCAAAGCTCAGAAGCTTTTTCATCTCCTCATTCTGGGTCACAATTTTTTTTGTAACAATCGAATCAGTCTTATCGATAATACCTGTGGGACGGGCTGGAGGTACATAATCCTGGGGATTTAAAAATGCGCGCTTCACCGTAGAAACCAGCACATCGGCAGAAAAGCCGGAACCTTTTATCAGGTAATCAAAAGCACCTTCCTTCATAGCCTCGACCGCATTGTCAATCGTTCCATATGCAGTCATCATTACCACAGGAGTCTTGGGAGAACGATCCTTAACCGCCCGCAACAATTCCAACCCACTTAATTTTGGCATGCGCACATCTGTCAAGACCAGGTCGAATTCCTGATTTTCAAACTGGTCCAGTGCCTGCTTCCCGTCTTCTGCACAAACCAACTGATAATCTTCGCGCTTTAAAGTTGTTTCCAGCGCAACTCTCATTTCAGATTCGTCATCAACGATCAGAATTTTTCGGGAAGCATTATGTTTCATCGAAATCCTCATCCCAGCAAGGAAGGTTGACCATAAAGGATGTGCTCTTGCCCTCTTCACTCACGGCCTCAATGGTCCCCTGATGAGCTTTAATAATATTGTGCGATATGGCCAACCCCAACCCTGTGCCCTTATCCTTTGTGGTAAAAAAAGGATTGAAAATTTTAGATAAGTCATCAGCACAAATCCCTCCACCCGTATCGGTAACGGTAATAGTAATAAATTTCCGTGTTCCCGCACCCTCTCCCGTTATCGGGGTCGGAGCTTTCTGAGTTTGCAGAAGAAGTTCTCCTCCATCCGGCATAGCCTGAATGGCATTGCGAATTAAATTGGGAAAAACTTGCCGTAACAAATCTCGATCACCATTTGCCAACATCTCTTCCTTACCAAAATCTCGCACCACCCTAATATTTTCCGGCACTCTGATATCATCCAGACCGTCCAACAATTCAGACAATAAAAGGTTTATATCGCATTGCTGGCGAGAGGGTTGTGATGATTTTGCAAATAGAAGAAGAGTGGATATTATTCGATCCATGTTCTGCACACCCGCGCGGATATGCTGGACCAATTTTACTTTCTCGGGATCCTCTTCCAAATCCTTTTTAAGCAATGAAGCGAATAACTCGATACTGCCTAATGGATTCCTGATTTCATGTGCGATTCCTGCCGCCATTTCTCCCATTTCCCTGAGTCTCTGGTTACGGTGGGCCAATTCCTCTAACCGTCGCAAATCGGTCTTATCCTGAAGGATTAATACCGTTCCTATCTGGCCACCATGATTATCCCAAACGGGAGACGCAGAAATACGAGCATGGAACTTTTTCTTGTCAGGAGTAGTAATATCGTGATCTTCGGAGACCGTTTCCCGGCGATTTTTCTCTAGCCTGGCTACCAGGCTCTCAAACAAGTCAAACGGAAAAACTTCTTTCAAGGTTTTTCCTAAACAGTTTTTAGGTTTTAGACCGGTCAGGCTTCCCGCCGTCTGATTAAATGTTGTGATACGCCCGGATCGGTTTACCACAATAACACCGTTGGTGAGACTTTCCAGAATATCGTTTAGATAATTTTTGACTTCCTCTTTTTCAATAAGGTTTTTTTCTAATTCCTTATTTTTATCCTCAAGCTCAAGGTCTAATTTCTTGATCCTTACCTGCAAATCATCATAAGATCGTTGCAGTTGCGCAGTGACCTCGTTAAAGGCCTCCATATTTTTAATGAGGGCATCAATATCTTTACTATTTTCTTTGCCAATGTTAGTCATAGGAAGGATCATAAGGCAGGTTGCACGAAAAACATGATTTTATTATAAAATAAAATCATCCTTCTTTTAATTGTTTTTCCCATTCCCGGATTTTAACTCTGGATTCTGCGGCCTGGCGAGTCAGTTCGTTTCCATTGTCGATTTTCACCAATCGATTTAAACCTTCTGTAACCTTGGAAGGATCACCTATCTTCTCAAGACTCTCCATAATAAGATAA
>Ga0233439_10003016_pt1 | contig 18206 bp, 19 predicted proteins | sample SI_123_September_6_FD_182713 | JGI IMG/M metagenome (GOLD analysis project Ga0233439, IMG submission 182713) | Seawater microbial communities from Saanich Inlet, British Columbia, Canada - SI_123_September2016_100_MG | ecosystem: Environmental > Aquatic > Marine > Inlet | place: Canada: British... | reverse complement strand
AAGCCGGTTTGCCCATGAAGCCATGCTCATCGCGAAGACGTTCGAAGATCCGCTTCGCCGTGTGGCGCTGCTTGCGGTGGACCGTGCGGTCCGCTTCCAGAATATCGTCAATGATAGCGGTGAAGGGATCAAGCTTTGGCCGCTTGACTGGCTGGCGACGGCGGTAGCCAGGTGGCTCCACATGCCGCAGCATCTTCCTTACCGTCGATCGTGCAATGCCAAACCGACTTGCCGCCTCTCGCTGGCTCAGTCCGTCAACATGACAGGCCAGCCGAACACGCAAATAAAGCTCCACGGTATACATCTCCCACCGTCCATCCCAAAAGGATCGAAGGTTACAGGTGGCAAGGTTTTATCCCGCCCGCAGCTGGGAAAATCCCGCCGCTACCATGGACCAATTTGTCACCGCCGTTCTCAGGTTAGCGTTCAAACGCCGTATTCTGGCTACAGGTTGAAGAGCCTCCCAGTCATAGATCCGATGCGAATCAATCCACGGCAATTCCACATGCTACGTCGAAGATCCGCATTATAAGAGATTCTAGTGCTCTTGGCTCATCTGAGTATCCCCCTGCATCGTTGCCGAGTCTAGTGGATTGATCGGAACGAAAGAGTCTCTTGGTATTGGCAGAAATTAGCTTAAAATTAGAAATATCGACGGCACCAAACGTTGGAATCAATCCACTAGTGGTTCAACCGAGACGGAAGAGTCCGGCGAACGCCGGGCCTTCCACCGAGAAAAGTTGAACCATCACAATAAGATAGCTAGTGGATTGGCCCGACCTTCTGGGATCGGTTTGTTGGAGTCAATCCACTAGGATAGATGCCCTCGCGAAATCGGGCATCATGGTCAAGGAGGTTATAGAATTCGAGGCAAACGACGAAGGAGGTGAAGAATAAGGTATTCAAATCAAACGAACCTACAGCCGCCTCGACATCCAAACGACATGCCCATTCATATGAACTTCCTCTGCGTCCCGCTCATATGTTTCGTATTCCAGGGTCACTGACCTGATGACCACCTTGGGCGGATTGGAGTTCAGCTGGTGCACGATGCGCTTGGCCAAGAACCCCGCACCAATCACGATCACGAAGATTCCGGGCGGTATCGCTGGGATGGTTGGCTACAGCAGTCACAAAACGCTACCCCATTTGCTACCCCAACGAAAAATGACTTAGCTGTTTCCGGCTAAGTCATTGATTTCATGGTGCCGGCGACAGGAGTCGAACCCGTGACCTACTGATTACAAATCAGTTGCTCTACCAACTGAGCTACGCCGGCGTTGGGGATGGGTTTTAGTTGGTTGTGGGCTTGGGCTCAACCTCTCATTTGCGGGTTTCCTGATCTTTCTGAAAATTTTTAGAACGCGGCCATGCGTTGGAAGTTGGGGCTGGGCATGTGGGCTGGCTGGCCCGTGATCGGCGTGCCGCCTTTTATGACCAGGCGGTGGTTTTCCAGGCGGGAGGCCATTTGGATGTCGATCGCGGGGTTGCCGTCCACCACCAGGAAGTCGGCGGCGTTGCCCGCCTTGATGCGGCCCTGGTCGGACAGGTCCATCAAATCGGCGCTGATAGAGGTGCCCGAACGCAGGGCATCAATGGGCTTGATGCCCAGGTTGGCCATGAATTCCAGCTCCATGGCATTGGCACCGTGTTTGTTGAAGGGCGTACCCGCGTCCGTGCCCATGGCGATGTTGCCGCCCGCCGCATAGTACATCTGGATGGAGCGGCGATGATTTTCCGAGATGCGTTCGGCTTTCTCCACCACATAGGCCGGGATGCCGTTTGCCGCATTGTCGAGAATATTGCGCAGGGCAGAGACCGTGGGCACGAGATAGGTGCCCTGGGCCAGCATTTCCCTAACGCATGTCTCGTCCATGAAAATGCCATGTTCGATGGAGGTAACGCCGCCGCGCACCGCGTTCAATATCCCATCCCGGCCCTGGGCGTGAGAGGCCGAGCGGCGATTGAAACGCCGCCCTTCGGCGATGCCGGCGGCCATTTCCTCGGCCGTGTAATGGGCATCTTCGGGGTTCACGCCCGGGGTCATGACACCACCCGTGGCCATAATCTTGATCAGGTCGCTACCAGCATGGATTTGTTCCCGCACCGCGCGGACGATGTCATCGATACCATCTGCTATGCGCCCCGTACGGTTGCCATGGCCACCGGTCATGCAGATCACCTGGCCCGAGGCGCGAATGGTCGGGCCCATTTGCTGGCCGCTGTTGCAGGCATCCCGCACGGCGAACTCCAAAAAATCTTTGCCGCCGCAATCCCGCAGGGCGGTGATGCCGCCCGCTAACGAGGCTTGCGCCCGGTCAAGGGCCCGCATGGTCGTTTGGCCCGGCAATAATTTATCGGCGGCGGTACCTGGATCACCCTCGCCTCCCAAACACAGATGGACATGGCAATCGAACAGGCCCGGCATCAGGGTGCCACCGGACGTGTCGATTGTTTCACCTGCAAAGCCGTCGAATTCCGACGCCGGGGCGATTTTTGTGACGCGACCGCCCTCCACCAATACAGCCTGGCCGTCGTGGAGGTCGTTGCTGCCGTCAAACAGCAGGCCACCTGCGTAAAGTTCGCTCATCTCACATTCCCCTGATTAAGAGTTTTAGTAGTAGCCGGGCGTGTTGCGACCCAGGCCGTCAAACAATTCCCCGACGCGGAGGAACCAGGCAAAAACCGGATCGTCATCCGCTACCAGCTGGAAATCCGAAATGGTCCGGGCCCATTGAAAGGCACCAAAGACCGTATAATCCGCATAGTTGGCCGTATCACCGCCCAGAAAGGCCTGGCTGCGCACGGTCAGACGCAGGGGCGTTAACGAGGCGCGGAAGGCTTCAACGCGATCTTCTCGCCCGGCCTGCACATCCTCCAACGCGGCGCCGAAAATCTTCTCCCGGCTGGTGCGGACATAGTCTTTGTCTTCCGCGCAGACGTGGTCGTGGATATCTTTGATGACCATATTGGCCAGGCCCGCATGGACCACCGCATTGGTCCAGCTATGGAAGAAATAACACATGCCCCGCCCGCCCGGTCCACCAAACAGGCTGGGGCGGTCGGGATAGGTCGCCTCCAGATAATCGGCGATGGCATTGGAATCCCCAACCATTTTGCCGCCGTCATCGATGATGGGCACGGTTTTCATATCTCCCGCGCCGACCTGCCCAATGGCGGTGAAGGCGGTGCCCTTATGTTCATAGTTCAACCCCTTGTGGGCCAGGGCCAGGCGCGTACGCCAGCAATAGGGGCTGAAATTACGGCCGTCCTGGCCCATCAAGTCATAAAAAGCAATCGCCATGGGGCTTTATCCTGCGCTAACCGAATTAGATATTTTGGGCTTAGTTGTAGGCCTAGTTTAGGGCATGTTCCCCACCGACACCATCAACCGTGGGCGTCCACCGCGTACTCATCTGCCGCATCATACGGCGTTCGGTCGGATCCCACGCATCCCGGCGGTGCAAGGTGCCCAAGGTATCGAACATCACCAGATCACCAACCTGCCAATCATGGGCGTAGACATATTCGGGCGCCGTGGAATGGGCCGCCAGTTCCTTCAACAGCGCCTTGCTCTCGTCTTCGGGCATGCCGATGATATGGCGGGTAATGCCTTTGGAGACATACAGCAGCTCCCGCCCGGTTTGCGGATGACGCAGGATAATGGGGTGTTCGGCCTCCGGGATATCGGGGTGGGAGACGCCAAGACGTTGGTTGCGTTCCCGCTTGGCTTGAAATTCCGCTCGAAAATCGGTGCCCGCCCGTGGGTTTTCGCTGACGCTGTAATCTTCGCTATTTTCTTGCTCGCTCTCCTCACCCTTCTCCTGACCTTTGGCATAGCTGGTGATGGAATGATGCGCCGTAAGGGGCCGTAACATTTTGACCATGGCTTGTGGCAGGCGGTCATAGGCGCTGTATTGGCTGCAGAAACAAGTCTGCGGCGGGTTGAGGTTCGGAATTTCCACAGCTTCCAGAAAGCTTTCCTTGCCCACAGCCGGGGCATAGGAATAGTCGGCATGCCACTCCAGGCTCTCGGATGCGCCAATGCCCTTTGCCACGCCCTCATCGTCAACCAGATTGGTGACGCGCAGGATTTCCGGCCGCGCATCGATATCCCCGAACCATTCCGAACCTTTGACCAGATCACCAAATCTTTGGGCAAAGGCGATCATCTCGTCATCGGTGGGTGTCGTCTGACCGCGAAAGACCAGAACTGAATGATCGGCCAGACTTTGCCGTATTGTGGCCTCATCATTTTGGCTGAGTGTTGCCTTTGGCTCCCAGCCGTGAACAACAGCGCCCAAGGCCTGCTGCAATGGTTTCACATCCAATGTCATTTGCTTCCTCCTCGCCAATAGCCCGCCACTTTAGACCAAGTTCGGGCGCTGCGCCATTGGGGAGAGAGGCGGGGCTGCCATAGACCAGAAAGGCCTTCACCTCTGCCAGATAGTCCGGGTCCTGTTCGGCCCAGTCCAGGTTTAGATCACCAATGATCATGTTAAGGCTCCAAATTAGGACCTGTCGTCAGGATCAAAGATGGGGGTGTATTAAGGCCGGGTGAGGGCCGGTTTGCGGCTTTCCTGGGGCAAGCGTCTTATATCGGTGACATATTGCGGTGACAGTTTACTAATCTCGCTCTTCCCGCGCTCTCGGCCCGCGCTTGCCCGCCTTCAGGGGGCGGTTCAGGCGATGCTCCAGGTCCGAAAGCCAGGCATCCGAGCCCAGGGGCCGTCCGATGCTTTCCGCCGCGCGTAAGGCTTTGATTTGGGCTTCGCTCTGTGCCCGGTTCCGCCCTTCGTCCTCGCCGCTGTCCAGCAGGGCGGCAAAATCCGGTATGCGTTCCAGCACCGGGGCGGTCACGGCAAGATCATCATCCTCGCCTGCAAGATGCGCCCGCACGCTGGACCAGGGCCAATCAACCGCCGCCCTGACCAGACCCGCCCGCACCGGGTTGAGGGAGACATAGCGCACCGCACTGGCCAGATAATCTTCATCCATAGGAACCGAGCCAAAGCGCCCCTGCCATAGATGCCCCGTCCACTTGTTGCGCGCGTTGATGGCCCGGGTATAGCGGCGGTGGGCATCACCCAGCATGGCGCGCAAGCCGTCAGGGTGGCTGGGCACCAGGATCAGATGTACATGGTTCGGCATCAGGCAGTAGGCCCAGACTTCAGTGCCCGATTTCGCCCCCGCCTCAGCGAGGAGGTCAATATAGGCCCGGTAGTCGTCCGCCCCGAAAAACACCTCCGCACGCCGATTGCCACGTTGCGTGACGTGGTGCGGAATACCGGGAATAACGATGCGCGCCAATCGAGCCATGACGTATCCTAGCAGGATTGGGAGTAAAGTAAACTGTCACCGTAATTTTGTCACCGTAATTTGTAGCAGAAACCTTGGCGATGCCCGCATTCATTTTCAAGAGCGTCTTATCGCCTTCGAATGTGCCGTCACTAAGATTTATTTTGAAGCTGGTTGGCGTTAAAGCATCTGACATCTTCTATTCCTCCAGGGCATTTTTTTGTTCTAATCGCAAGTACAATTCATCCAGCAGCTGGATGGTGGCCGTTTGAACATCTTTCGAAAAGATAAGGTCGCCACCATAAAGAATGGCGAGCAGGCTCTCGTCAAAAAGTGATAATTTATCGGGTAACTTCGATGTTAGGTCATGGCCAGTAAAAATGGAAAATTTCCACTTATGCCTGAAATATTCATGATTAAAAACAAGGTATGAAAAAATATAATTTGACATTCCATATGAATTTGTAATGTCATGTTTATTCGGATTTATGAAAATGACTGTTTTTTTCAGACTAATAACCTGTTCGATTGTTTTTTTTCTTTAATATTAATCGATGAAGTAAAGCCATACTTGTACAGTTGCTGTACATCTCTATCTTCGTTTATTTTATTTTCTGGACGACTTCTTAGAATATATTTCACATATTCTTCTGATAGATACTTTTTATGTCTGGGAGTTTTCACAAGTTCGAGTGGCGACCGGTATATTATAAAAATGACATCGATCTCTGCATCAGGAAGGTTATCTGCCCGGCGAAGGGAAACACCAAATCTGTCAGCCAAGTTTGATAGATCTTTAAGGATGGTTTCACCGTAAGTAAAACCCTGGAAATCAACGCGATATGTCACCACTCGCTGCCAATCCGGGAATTCTTTCAAAATGCCAAAAGATGCAGCAGTTGGATGCCTGTTAAAAAAATGGTAAACTTCATTTTTTATTTCCGCTCGCGAGTATTTGATGGTCGCGCTCGTGTCTGCATTGGCATCCTGTGAGGTCGCCAGTAAAATCAACAGCAACATCGTAGCCAGGACACCAAATATCCGTATCACCGTACGTTTTCGGCGACAGTCCATGTTGCTTTTTCGGTTGCCAGAACCTCTCATGCCACCCAAGCCCCCACCTCAAACCCGGTCCCATCCGCCTTCGCCCGCACGGTCTTCACCGCCCGGCCCTTGAACGTCTGTTCCCGCAATTGCTTGGCCGCTTCGCCGCTGCCGCCGAAGGGGCAGACCATGTCTATGAGCCAGAGGTTTTTGCCGCTTTGCCAATCCCCCGGTGCCAGGCGCAGACGGGGGGCGGCGAAGGCTGGTTGAGGTTCGGATGATGGGGCGTCGTCCGCTGCCTCAGCCGCCACTTCCGGCGCAGGCGCGGCGTCAAGCCCGCCGACGGTTGCACCGATGCTTTCGATCAGGCGGGCCTCCACCTCGTCCGACAGCAGGGCCCAGCTGGCGAAGGCGACCGGCATATTCTCCCGCCGCCACAAACGGAACTGTTTGCAGGCGATGGGGGGCATCAACAGCCATTCCAGATCACCGACGAACAAATGCCGGTGCGGCGCGGAACGCATCATCACCCCCAAATGCCCTTGGCCGCCTGTCCCAACAGTTCCGACAGATTTGGCGCTGACGTATCTGACGTGGACGGGTTTGGCGCGGCCTGATTTGGGCCTGATGAGTCTGGGGTGGCCAGATTTGGGGCAGCCTGACTATTTGGCGGGCTGTCCTGTCCGGTGTCCGGCGTAGCAGCCGCTTCGGCCACCGCGTCAGCCGCTGCTTTCGGGGTCACAGTTTCCGGGGCCACAGTTTCCGGGGTCTCTGGCAGTGTATCGCTCATGCGCCCGCACCGCTCACGCCATTATGGCCTGCCGCTTGTCCATTCGAATACGCCGTATAGGCCGAATATGCTCTACTCATCACCCTCACCTAGCGATTTTACCATTTCAGGCATGGTCGGTTAGTTTGATATATGTCGCAAGTAAAATCGTTATGGTTGCTTTTCGATTCCAACGGCTTAGCTGGATGCCGTTGAAGAATATTCAGCTCTCAATCCAGCCTTGCGAAGTGTTTGGATTTGTCGGGTCGGTTTGCCGCACTTCAGAGGCGATTTCTTACCTGTCGGCTTGCCTCGCGCACCATTCGGGGTTAAAGCGGATGCATGTCTGTTTTTCTGGCCCGACGGTTTTTGAGCTTCCTGATCACCCTGTCGGGTGCGTCGGTGTTCATCTTCCTTTTGCTGGAGGTGTTGCCCGGCGATCCCGCACTGACCATGCTGGGGGTCGATGCCCCCGATAGCGCGATTGAGGCGATCCGCCTGGAGCTGGGTTTGGACCGGCCCGCATTCGTTCGCTATGTGGATTGGATCGCCGGTTTGTTTCACGGCGAAATGGGCCTGTCCTATGTCTATAAGGTGCCGGTAACGGAACTGATCGCCCAGCGGCTGGCGGTGACCCTGCCGTTATCAATCGGGGCGATGGCGTTGGCCACCGTGATGGCGTTGACCCTTGGTATCTTTGCCGCGACCCATCATAACAAGCTTGGTGATTACGGCGTGATGGGGTTTTCCCAGTTGGGCCTGGCGATCCCGGATTTCTGGTTCGGTATCCTGCTGATTATCCTGTTCGCGGTGATCCTTCATTGGCTGCCATCGGGCGGGTTCTCAGGTTGGGATGAAGGTTTTTGGCGCGGCGTTAGGTCATTGACCCTGCCCATCTTCACGCAAGCCTTGAGCTTAACCGCCATCATGACCCGGGTGACGCGCTCGTCCGTGCTGGAGGTGGCGCGGGAAGATTATGTGCGCACGGCACGGGCCAAGGGGTTGAGCCGTCGGGCCGCCCTGTGGGGCCATGTGCTGCGCAACGCATTGGTGCCGGTTCTGACCATCGGTGGTTTGCTGGTGGCAACGGTGGTGACCGGAACCCTGGTGATCGAGAATGTGTTCGCTTTGCCGGGTCTGGGCAAATTGATATTCGACGCTATTTCCAACCGTGATCTGATGGTGGTGAAAAACGTCGTGCTGTTGTTTGCGGCAATTGTCGTGCTGGTCAATTTCGTGGTCGATATTCTGTATGCCATGGTTGATCCGCGCATTCGTATTCACGCCTAGGGGGGACGCCATGACCGCCCCCTCAACCTCACCAATAATCGCCCCGTCCACACTGGCGGCAGCTGCGCCCGGTTTCATATATCGAGCCCTGCGCCATCGCGCCTTTATGATTGGGTTGATTTTGACGGGGACAATGATCCTGTCCGCCATACTCTCCCTGGTCTGGACGCCCCATTCCCCGACCGAAATCGTTATCGCCCAGCGCTTGAAATTGCCCAGTGCCAGCCATTGGCTGGGTACGGACCAATTCGGCCGGGATATCCTGTCCATGATCATGGCGGGCGCGCAAACTTCGATTGTCGTTGGCTTGATCGCCGTCAGTCTGGGCGCCATCGCCGGTACCGCATTGGGGCTATGGGCGGCGGCGCGACGCGGCTGGACAGAAGATGTGATCATGCGGTTCAGCGATCTGAATATGGCTTTCCCGGTCATTTTGATCGCTATTTTACTGACGGCGGGTTGGGGCCCCGGCATTACCAACGCCATCCTGGCCCTGGGCCTGTTCAATATTTCTCTGTTCGCCCGTCAGGTCCGTGCTGCCGGCATCGCTATGTGGGAGCGGGAATTCGTCGCCGCCGCGCGGGCCGCGGGTAAGGGGCAAATAGCCATCACTTTTGCTCACATTTTACCCAATATCGTCTCCGTCATCGTGGTTCAGGCGACCATATCGTTTGCCGTCGCCATTTTGGCTGAAGCGGCGTTAAGCTATCTTGGTGTCGGCTCTCAACCCCCTGATCCCAGCTGGGGCCGGATGTTAAGCGAAAGCCAAAGTTATATTTTCCTCACCCCAATTATTGCCGTCTGGCCGGGCCTGGCCATTGTTCTTTCGGTGTTGGGCTTGAACCTGATCGGCGATGGCCTGCGGGATCTGATCGATCCCCGTCTGTCGCGGAAAAGGTAGCGCGTTATGGCTCTGCTGTCCGTCACCGATCTGAAGGTCGAATTGCAAACCACCCGGGGCCCGGCGGAGGCCGTCCGCGGCATCTCGTTTGAGCTGGAGGCAGGCGGCACCCTGGGTATCGTCGGGGAGTCGGGTTGTGGTAAGTCCATGACCGCCCTGGCCATGATGGGTCTGTTGCCCGATGGAGCGAAGACGACGGGCCGCATTGATTTGGATGGCACGGATCTGTTGGCCCTTGATGAAGGTGCCATGTGCGAGATTAGGGGCAATCGCATTGGTATGATTTTTCAGGAACCCATGACCTCCCTGAACCCGGTGCATCGCATTGGCCGGCAAATAGCCGAACCGTTGCGCCTGCATCGTGGTCTGACGGGGGCCAATGCCCGTGATGAAGTCCTGGCGTTGTTGGACCGTGTCGGCCTGCCGGATCCGGCCCGTCGCATTGATGCCTATCCGCATCAAATGTCCGGCGGACAGCGCCAGCGGGTAATGATCGCCATGGCGCTAAGCTGTGGGCCCGATATCCTGCTGGCTGATGAGCCGACAACGGCGTTGGACGTTACCATTCAGGGGCAAATTCTGGATCTGATCGACGAACTGGTGGACGATACGGGTATGGGTTTGATCCTGATCAGCCATGATCTGGGCGTGATAAGTGAAAGCGTGGACAACGTGGCTGTGATGTATGGCGGTGCCATGGTGGAAAAGGGTCCAACGGCCAGCCTTTTTGATCGATTGTGCCATCCTTACAGCCAGGGCCTGTTTGCAGCCGTTCCCCGGGTGGGGGAGGATCATACCGGCCCGCTGCACACTATTCCCGGCACGGTGCCGGAATTGTCCGATCTTCCCATGGGCTGCTCATTCGCGGATCGCTGCGCCAAAGCTACCGATGTTTGCTGGCAACAGGCACCGGGGATGGAGGCGGTTAGCCCGGATCATTATACCGCCTGCCATCATCATGACGGGGAGCAGGGATGAGCGAAACCGTATTGCGTGTCGAAGGGTTGCAGCGCCATTTTACCCTGCCCCGGGAAAGCCTGTTTCGCCCACCAGAAACCGTCTATGCCCTGAATGGTGTGGATCTGGCGGTGGAACGTGGCCGCAGCCTCGGCGTCGTGGGCGAATCCGGTTGCGGTAAATCCACCCTGGCCTGGCTTTGCATGGCGCTGGATACGCCGACGCAAGGCAAGGTTGAGGTGTTGGGTCAGGACCTGGCGCAGTTATCGACCCGGGAATTACGTTTGGCCCGGGCCCGGTTTCAGATGGTGTTCCAGGACCCCTATGGCTCCCTCGACCCCAGGCATACGGTGCGGCGTATCGTTGGTGAAACGTTGGAGGCGCTGCCACAGGCGGCGCGGGATACGACCGCCGAAATTGCCATAGGCCGGGCTATTGACGCTGTTGGCTTGCGCAGCAGCGACCTGGACAAATATCCCCATGAATTTTCCGGCGGTCAGCGGCAGCGGATTGCCATTGCCCGGGCCCTGGTCACCCGGCCCAGCCTGATCGTGGCCGATGAACCGGTATCGGCCCTTGATGTCTCTGTTCAGGCCCAGGTTTTGAACCTGATGCAGGATTTACAGCGGGACTTTGGCGTCACGTATATGTTGATCAGTCATGATCTGGGCGTGGTTGATTATGTCTGTGATGAGGTGGCGGTGATGTATCTGGGGCGGGTGGTGGAACATGCCCCGCGGGCCCAATTATTTGCCAAACCAAGCCATCCCTATACCCAGGCCTTGTTCGAGGCGGTGCCCCGGATCGGCACGGGGCGGCGTCGGCGGGCGACATTGCAGGGCAATGTAGGTAGCCAAACCAAGCAAGTTGGCGGTTGCGCCTTTGCTGATCGCTGCCCAAGGGCCGAAACGCGCTGTACCACGGAAACGCCGAAATTGCGAAAAATCGATCACGAACATATGGCGTCTTGCCATTTTGCATGACACTATGGTTGGATGAATTGCTTCACGAGGCCGGAGAATAATCACTGATGACTGAGGTTGTCACCTTCGAGCAGGCCCGCCGTCGACACCACCCCAAATCCGGCGGCGCTCATTCCCCCCATTCGAAACAGTCCAAGGGGAAAGCAGATTTTTTCAATCGCCGGGAATTGGGCGAGATTTTGCAATCATACTCACATGGCGTTATCGCGGGCGACTGGTTGGACTATGCCGTCGACTGGAATGAGACAGGTGCCATGTTCGCCATTTATGGCCAGGTATCGGCGGTGCCGATGTATTCCATCGTCAAGCGTTCCAAGGCCGGGCGTCGCCATGGCGTCTATCAATTGCTGGGACGGGGTGGTGTGCTGAAATCGGACCCAAGTCTGGGCCCGGTACTTCGCTTTCTCGACAGTCGGCGTACGGCCCTGGTTAAATCCTGATTTTTGGTGTCGGTGGTGTCTGTGGTGCCTGAAGAACGTATTTCGAAATGTGCCGACGTGCTGGCTGAATTGCGCTATAGCGGCGAACAACTGGAATGTTTGCCGCCTGATTTGATCCCCCGTAATGAGGCCGAGGCCTATCGCGTTCAATTTGCCCTCCATGACCGCCTCAGCGATATGGGTGGTGGCCCCCGCGTGGGCTGGAAGATTGGTTGCACGACCAAGGTTATGCAGGAATTTCTCAATATCCCATCGCCCTGCGCCGGCGGGATGTTCGCGGCGGGCGTGGTGCAAAGCCCCGCCAGCTATGATTTTGCCAGTCTGCGCCGTCCCGGCGTGGAGTGCGAGATTGCCGTTCGTTTGCGCGCCGATGTACCACAAAGCGGTGCGCCATATGACAGGCAGACCATAGCTCCCTTCGTGGCCTCGGTTATGAGCGCGATGGAAGTGGTGGAAGAACGGTTCGTCAATTTCCGTGATCCAAAGGTCGATGCGGCAACATTGATCGCGGATGATTTCTTTCATCTCGGTGCCGTTCTCGGCCCCGAAATGTCCTTGTCTGAAGGTCTGAATTTGGCTGCGTTGGGCGGGCGGACGTGGATCGGTGGTCAAGAACGCGGCGCCGGCCTTGGTGCCGATGTCATGGGACATCCCTTTGCGGCCCTGGCTTGGTTGGCCAATCATCTGGCTACCTACGACCTGAACCTGAAAGCCGGAGATATTGTTCTGACCGGCTCCATTGTTGCCTCGCAATATCCCGAAACACCCGCCAAGGCGATTACCGAAATCGCACAACTTGGCCGTGTTATCAGCGATTTCATGTAACGACCGGGGCGGTTTTTTGTAACAGGGCGGCAACTTTCTGTTCATTTCTTTCTGGCATCCTGGTACTGGAGGGCATAATCTAAACAGCTAATGTGCGAAGATGAGGTTGCTGTGTTCGCGGAAGACGACGAGATATCAGTTGAATTGCCTGTTATTGAGACAGGGAAGATAGATCAGGCGATCTATATCGCGTCGGCTGATGATGTAACCCAGTATTTCAGCGCCAATTTTGCCGAATTCTTGGGATTACCTGACAGCGTCGCCTTCATCGGGGCAAAACGCATCGATATGTTTCGGTTTATGGCCGAAAGGGGGGATTTTGGGCCTGGGGAGCCTAATCAATTAGCCGTCGAGCGCATGGCCCAAATCGACAAGAACGCAATGTCGGGCGTGCAACGGCAGTTCCCCAGTGGCCGGTTTCTGGAAATTCGACAACACACGACAGCCGATGGCGGCATCGTTACAACATTCACGGATATAACCGCGGCGCGCCGCCTGGAAACCGCAATCTCCACAATAGCCGAAGCGGTTTCCTATTCTGCGGGCCAAGGATTTCTGCAGAATTTGACCAATGCGTTATCCCGTGTCCTTGGCGTCGAATGGGCCGTTATCGGCACCCCGGATACAAAGCGTGATGGGGATGATGCGTCTTTCACGACAATCGTCGCCAGCCGCGACAGCAATCGCGTCGACAATTTTAGCTACAAATTGCAGGGTAGTCCCTGTGAGAAAGTCATTGATCAATCAATATTGGTTGTTCAGCGCGGCGTGCAGGAGCTGTTTCCTGATCACAAGGTTTTGGCTGAACTCGGAATTCAAAGCTATGCCGGCGCGCCGTTGTTTGATGCACATGGTAATCCGTTGGGTGTTTTGGCGATTTTCGATCCGATGCCGCTGGAAGACGATCTCATCGTTAAACCGGTACTGGAAATTTTTGCTTCCCGTGCCGCAGCTGAAATGGAACGGCTGAAAACCTTTGAGGTATTGGCCACCAGCGAACGGCGCTTTCGAAACTTTGCAGAATTGGGCTCCGATTGGCTTTGGGAATTGGATGCGGATTTACGGTTTAGCTGGATCGCTGATCAAGTAGAGGCCACGACAGGTTTGCCACCGAAATTTTATATCGGACGGAAACGATCAGAAATTCATGGGACGAAAAACGATCCCGAATTGTGGGCGCGTCTCGTAGCAGCATTAGAGAGCCATGAACCGTTTCAAGATATAGAATTACGCCACGAACTATCCGATGGCCGAATAATTTGGGTAAGAAGTAGCGGTGCGCCCAGATTTTCGGATGATGGCGAATTTCTAGGCTATGTCGCAGCTAGCTCTGACATAACCGCCGAAGTTGTCGCGCGGGATGAAGTGCGTTCCGGCGCAGAGCGTTTGGCGGAAGCTATTGGCGGTGCAGGCGATCCCGTAGCGCTATACGGCGCGGATGATCGCCTCGTGATCTGCAATGATGCCTACCTGGAATTGCATTCCGAATTCGCTGATAAACTGCAACCGGGAATCTCCTTTCGGGAGGTCGCCACGATTTTTGCAGAAATTGATCACGATCACCCCGCCTACGACCTTGAAGTCAGAATGCAACGTCATCGTGATGCCGACGGTGCTTTTGAGCTTGATCACCCGAACGGCCGCCGATATCTGGTCCAGGACAAGCGTCTGACTGACGGTAGTACGATCATTATTGCCGCCGATATTACGACCCGAAGGGATGTAGAGAACGAATTGCGCGAGGCCAAGGAATTGGCGGAGGAGGCCAATCGTTCCAAATCACGCTTTCTGGCCAGTGTCAGCCATGAACTTCGCACACCTTTGAACGCCATTATCGGGTTTTCCGAAATTATCGGTACCGAGATGTTCGGCGAGATCGAAAATAAGACCTACGTGGAGTATGGCCGGGACATTGGCATGAGCGGACAGCTGTTGCTGGGACTGATCAGCGATATCCTGGATGTCAGCCAAATCGATGCCGGCGAAATGTCGCTGAAGGAGGGTCCGGAAGATGTGCGCGATCTGGTGGATGAGTGCGTGCATTTATTCGAAAAGCGCGCGGCAGAGGCAAATATCGACATTTCGACCGAAGTCGCCAATACCATTCGGACCATAAGGGTTGATGGCCGGCGCTTGAAACAGATTCTGGTCAATCTGATCGGCAACGCGATCAAGTTTACGCCGTCAGGGGGCTGGATCAAGGTCTGGACAGGATTGGACCAGGATGGCCGCCTGGTGCTGGAAGTGGCAGACAGTGGTATCGGCATGGCGGCGGATGATATTGCGCGCGCCATGGAACCGTTCAGCCAAATTAAATCGAACCTCCATCAAGAGCAGGACGGCGTCGGGTTGGGTCTATCCATCGCCAATCGATTGGCGGCCCTGCATGGCGGTCAGTTGCAAATAAGCAGCGAGCTTGGCGTCGGCACCAAGGCACGGATTGTCCTGCCTGCCGACCGTATTCTCAGCCGGGACGAACAGCCTACATTATTTGGTCCATAGATTTAGAGCATCTTCGGAGTATTCCCCCGCCATCGCGAAATGTCTAAGCTGTCCGCGTGCTTTCATTTTCTTGAAATGGCGTTGATATGCAAACCAGCAATGACAGAATCCTGACCACCCATGCGGGCAGTCTGCCCAGGCCTTCCGATCTGCGCCGCCTTTTGTCGGAGGGAGATGCCGCTGATATGGCTGAACTGTCTGCGATTGTTGAAAGCGCGACGGCTGATGCCCTGGACAAACAGATCAAGGCAGGGCTGGATGTGGTCAACGATGGTGAAATGGGCCGGGAAAGCTTTTTCACCTATGTAAGTTATCGCATGACTGGCTTTGGCGGCCACAGCAACCGCCGTCTGATGGCCGATATGACCATGTATGAGGGCTATCGCAAAAAGCTGTTGGGCATGACCACGGAAGAACATCGTGTATCCTTGATGAAGGCACCAAAGGCGGTGGGCGACGTCAGCTATCGGGATACTGCGGCCATCGATCAGGAAATAGCCCGTTTGAAGGCGCAGCTGCCGGAACGAAAGTTGGTGGAGGCATTTATGACCGCGCCATCGCCCGGCATTATTGCAGCCGCCATGCAGAACGATCATTATCCCAACATCGAAAGTTATATCGATGCCCTGGCGACGGCCCTGTCAGTGGAATACCACGCCATCGTCGATGCTGGTCTGTTGTTGCAGATCGATGCGCCCGATTTGGCCATGGAACGCCACGCCTTGTTTCAGGGCCAGCCCGTGGAGGCGTTTTTGGCCTTCGCCAATTGCGTGATGGCGGCGATCAACACGGCCCTGGCTGACATTCCCCGTGACCGGGTGCGCTTGCATGTTTGTTGGGGCAACTATGAGGGTCCGCATGTTTTTGATGTGCCATTGGAAGATATTTGGCCGACCATTGCCCAGGCCAGGGCCCAGGGCCTGTTGCTCTCCATGGCCAATCCCCGACACGCCCACGAATACCATTGTTTTGAGGAATTCGATCTGCCCGATGAAGGTATTCTTATCGCTGGTGTGATCGATACCACGACCAATTATGTCGAGCATCCCCGTACGGTAGCGGATCGGATCTGTCGCATTGCGGGCGCGGTTGGGGATCCCAGCCGGATCATCGCGGGAACGGATTGCGGCTTTGAAACGGCGGCAGGCTTTGTCGCGGTGGAGGAGCAGATTACCTGGGACAAACTGGAAGCCCTGGCCGAAGGCGCGGCTTTGGCATCACAAACTTTGTACCGTTAGGCTAAATTGGAGAGATGACATGAGTTCCGAGAAAACGCCCACACGTCCAACGACCGTAAGATTGCAAAAAATGTCCTGGGCCTTTACCCAATCCGCCGTGCTGTTTGGCGCGATTGAGGTCGGCTTTTTCACCGCTGTATCAAACAGTGGCGGCAGCGACGAAACGATCGCAGAGGCGTTGGGTATGACCTTGCCCAATGCCCAGCGCATGATTGTCGCCCTGTTGACCCTTGATCTGATCGAGCGGGACGAGGATGGGGTGGGCTTTCACAATGCGCCTGATGTGGAGCGTTTTTTGGTGCAGGATCAACCCAGCTATGCCGGGGCCTGGGTGCATTGGTTCCATCACCAGTGGGGTGCCTGGGGAGAGTTGGGGGAAAGACTGGGGGCCAGCGGTGATGAAAAAAACCTGGGCTTTTATACCGAAGGCTTCACCGAGGCGCATGCCCGGCGCTATCACCAGGCAACGGCCTCCGTCGGGATGGGCGCGGCGCGGAAGTTCCTGCGTGAAGTTGATCTGACCGGCCGCCATAAAATCCTGGATCTGGGGGGCGGATCGGGTGCCTATTCGATCCAGGCCGCCAAGCAATATGCGGAGATTGAGGCCGTGGTGCTGGACTTGCCGGAAGTTGTCGTGATCTCCCGCGAGTTCATTGCCGAGAACGACTTGTCGGACCGGGTTACGGCGCAGCCGTGCGATTTCACCGCCGATCCGTTTCCCGGTGGGGCCGATGTGATCCTGATGAATTCCAACCTGCCGCAATATTCCGGTGCGGTCATCCAGGGCGTGGTGCAAAAGGCATTTGATGCCCTGGAACCTGGTGGCGAGATGCATATCTGCGGCGAGATGGTCAACGAGGACTGGAACGGCCCCCTTATTCCCGCTATGTGCGCCATGCACGGCGCATTGTTCCAATCGACGGCCCTGCCCCATACGCCAAGCGATTGTATCGGCTATTTTGAGGCGGCGGGCTTCCAGGATGTGGCGGTGCGGGAATTCATTCCCGATATTCTGCAGCATATTTCCGGTCGCAAGCCCAAATAGGGATGAAGACAGGATCACACAGATGACAAAGCTGCCCAGTCTTTTCATCAGCCACGGCAGCCCCCTGATGGCGCTGATGCAGACGCCTGCCCATAAATTTCTGTCCGGTTTAGCGGCGATGCTTGCAAAGCCGTCGGCAATCCTTTGTGTCTCGGCCCATTGGGAAAGCGCGGGCCCGTTGGTCAGTACCGTTGCCATACCTGAAACCATCCATGATTTCGGCGGGTTCCCGGATGCTTTGTACGAAATGCGCTATCCCGCACCTGGTGCCCCGGCATTGGCGGATAGGGTTGTCGAATTACTGACGGTCGCCGATCTGCCTTGTGACGGGGACACGGAGAGGGGCCTTGACCATGGTGCCTGGATCCCGCTGTTGTTGGGATATCCCAACGCGGATATCCCCGTCACCCAGCTCTCCATCCAACAGCATTTGGGCCCGGCCCATCAATTCGCCGTCGGTCAGGCCCTGGCACCATTGCGCGATGAAGGGGTGTTGATTTTCTGCAGTGGTGCCATTACCCATAATCTACGCGATGTTTTTCAGCGCCGCTCCGCCGGTGTTCCCGTCGATGGCCCCAGCCCGGATTGGGCCGTAGAGTTTGAAGCCTGGGTGGTGGAGCGGGTCGAGGGCGGGCACCTGCATGATGTTCTGAATTACGGCGTTCTCGCGCCCCATAGCGCCATGGCCCATCCCCGTGATGAACATTTTCTGCCTCTTCTGACAGCGGCCGGCGCAGGCGGCGGTGCCGGCCACGCCATCCACCGCAGCTTCGAATGGGGCAGCCTGGGCATGGCTGCATTCGCCTTTGACTAAAGCCGTTTTGACGCGGCATGCTCTGGGCGGTGGGGCCGTCATTCCTGGATAGTTACAACGTATTAAGTGGAACGTTGCGACAAGATATTTTGGCGCGATC
>Ga0233439_10003015_pt1 | contig 18219 bp, 18 predicted proteins | sample SI_123_September_6_FD_182713 | JGI IMG/M metagenome (GOLD analysis project Ga0233439, IMG submission 182713) | Seawater microbial communities from Saanich Inlet, British Columbia, Canada - SI_123_September2016_100_MG | ecosystem: Environmental > Aquatic > Marine > Inlet | place: Canada: British... | reverse complement strand
GGAAGAAGTCGATCTGGAGAAGCTGGCCCGAGAAGCAGCCGAGACAGCACTGCGCATGGCAGGTGCAGGTTACATCGATGGGGGTGTCATGCCGGTTGTAATGGGCAATGGGTTTGGTGGTGTGATTTTCCATGAAGCTTGCGGGCATCCACTGGAAACAGAAGCCATTCGTAAGAATGCATCACCGTTCACGGGTAAACTAGGCCAGTCAATTGCCAGTCCAGTGTTGACAGCTGTGGACGATGGCACGATTGCCAACGCCTGGGGTTCGCTAAATATTGATGATGAAGGCAACGAAGCGCAGCGAACGGTGTTGATCAAGGATGGGGTGCTTCAGCAGTACCTCAGTGATCGAGTGGGGGCAGCCCAGGTAGGGGTCCCTCAAACGGGTTCTTCGAGGCGAGAATCTTACAAGTATGCGCCGGTTTCCCGAATGCGGAATACCTACATTGACAAGGGACCAGACAAGATTGAGGACATTATCCGCTCCGTCGATCACGGACTTTATGCCAAGAAACTGGGTGGTGGTTCTGTCGATCCGGGAACAGGTGAATTCAACTTTGCAGTGCAGGAAGGCTACATCATCCGCAAGGGAAAGGTAGCAGAGCCAGTGCGTGGAGCAACCTTGATTGGCAAGGGCTACGAAGTGCTCCCCAAGATTTCGATGATTGCTGATGATCTGAAGTTGGCCGCGGGTATTTGTGGTGCTTCTAGTGGGATGGTTCCGACCACAGTTGGTCAGCCTACCCTCAAGATCGACTCGATCCTTGTAGGAGGGCGCTGATGCAACCGGAAGCGGCCATTGAACATGTTCTGGGCCTTGCTCGGCAAAGTGGATTGGCAGAAGTAGATGTTCTCGTGGAGCGCGGAGAATCACTGGGCTTGAAGATCCGTGATGCAAAGGTGGAGAAGGTCGATCAATCGACAAGCTTGGGCCTGGGTGTGCGAGTCTTGCTCGACGGGCGGACAGGGCTAGCCTACACCGAACGTTTAGAAGCATCAGCGCTACGCCGTGTGCTAGATGAAGCACTGGAAAATGCAGAATTACAGGATCAGTTAGAAGTGAACTTGCCGGATCCTGCCGAGGATGTTCCTGCAGCAGAGGCCCTGCAGCTTTACAACCCAGAGTTGGAGCAACTGAGCTTTGAAGAGTTGGCTGAGGTAGGTTTGGAGATCGAAGCTACCGCCAAGCAAACGGACCAACGGGTGTTTACGCTTCCCTATCTGGGAGTGTCTCGGGAATCAGGTGAATGGATTCTTGGAACCTCCAAGGGGACGCACTATCGACAACGAGCCAACAGCGCAACAACCTACTGTGGGGCCTTGCTACAGGAGGGAGAGTATCGCAAAACAGGTTTCTGGTTTTGGCAGATGCGAGACTGGAACCGTGCAGAGGCAGCGGCCATTGGCCCAAAAGCGGTGAAGGAGGGAACTTCTCTGTTGGGAGCCAAGAGCATTCAGAACTGCAAGATGCCAGTGATTCTGGATGAGTACTGTGCTCCTCAATTGCTGGGCATGTTCTTTCGAGCCTTTCATGCAGATGCTGCACAGAAGGGTACTTCTCGATTGGTAGGACGCCTTGGAGAGAAAATCGCTGGAGAGAACGTCACCTTGTATGATGATCCACATATTCCTGGAGCGCGTGGTTCCTCTCACCTCGATTCGGAGGGAGTGTTGACTCAGAAGCTCTCACTCGTGGAGCAGGGAGTTTTTGAAAACTTTCTCTACCATGTGGAATCGGCAAGTAAGGAGCAGCGAACGTCCACTGGTCACGCGCGGCGTAGCTACAATAGCGGTATCGGGACGGGTTCACACAATTTGGTGATGGAGAAGGGAAGCTACTCTCTGGAGGAACTCTGCCAACAGCCTGAGCGAGCTCTGTTGGTGACCAGCTTGGAAGGAGCAGCTGGTTGCAACTCTATCAGTGGTGATATTTCTATTGGTGTGCAGGGCTTCCTGCTGGAAAAGGGCGAGAGAGTAAAACCCGTGGACAGTATCACGGTTGCTGGAAATTTCTTTGATCTACTCAGCCAAATTCAAGGTTTGGGCAACTGCTACCAGCCTTACCTCAGCAAGGTCTTCGTACCACCAATGCTACTGGACGGACTCGCCATCTCTGGCTGAGAAGTCCTCCCATTCCTTGTATGGAACTTCTCTGCTTCTTTGAGAAGTTCCCTGTTCCCATTTTCTAGTAATTTCGCACGATTCTTCTTGAGAAATGCTGGCGTGATCCTTAGTTGCGCAGATTTGGATCAATTGGGGTTAAATCCAGCGGGAAGACCAGGCGAATCATCGCCCCTCCCTCTTGCAGATTAGTGAAGTGCAGCACTGCTCCATGCCGTTCCAGCAGGTTGTTTAGGGAATAGAGACCAAAGCCGTTTCCACTTGCCTTGAGCGAGGTGACGGACTGCTTACCGAGTTGGTCCATTGTGTCTACTGGAATACCAGTCCCATTGTCATAGATACTGATACGCAGGAAAGGACGATCCTGTTGGAAGTATTCTCCAACTTCGATACGGATGGATGAGGAAGCGGGCTGAGCCTGACGAATGGAATCTGCAGCATTTTGGATGCAGTTTTCAAGAAAACTGCTGATCAGGCTGCGGGAAAAATAGACTTCTTCCACGTTGGTGAAGTAGTCCAGCCGTAATGGCATCTGCTCCTGGGACTGGTAAAGAGGAAGTTGCTCTTTCAATAATTTCTTGAGGTTGAAGGATCCCAATTGGCTGGAGCGGCAGGCCTGCATCACCTCTCTCAGCGTTGCTGCACACTTGTCGACGGAAGCTTCAATCTGCAGTAGTTGAGGTTTAGGGTCCTGGTCAGGAAGTAGCCGCAAAAACTCTGCAGAGATGCGGATTGCACCAAGGTAGCGATTGATTTCATGGCTGATGTGACCCAATGCGTCTGCAATCTCCAGCTTGGAACGCATTTGCAGTCGTTCCTCTAATTGATCAAGTTGCCGCTTACGAGATTCCTGGATGGCTACCGTCATCTTATGAATTGCCTGGTAGAGTTGATCCAATTCCTGGGATTGCTGCTCACGTAGAGGAACCTGATGATCGTTTTCCACAAATGCCCGCACATCCCCCAATAATTGGTTGGTTGGCCCTGTGATGGTTTTCTCAAGAACCAGCTTCACACCAAGATAAAGAATGAGTCCCATCATCAGAAAGACGAGCATGGCAACCGCAGTGGTGTTGATAGCGGTTGCTTCAAGTCGCTTGATGTCATAAAAGAGATTCAGATAGAAATCGTGGGTGGTGGGTACAGGTAGACTGTGAATTCGGAAACCATCTGAAGTATCTGTTGTCAACGGCTCCATAGTAGGGCGTACGAGATCAGCAGAGACGTGGAGTACCTGTGATGGCTGCTCCCACTCTTGCAGATCAAGCTTTTTGGCAATCAGTAATTGGCCATAAGGCAGACCCTTTCGGTCCTGCAGGATATGGTGTGCAAGCAGGAAAGCTTGTTGAGAATCTTCGCTGGACTTTAGCAGTGTTCCAGCCTCTTCACAAAGATTGGGTAGTACTGGGAACTCTCCGGTACTGCTGTAGGAAGTCCGAAGTTGACAAGTATTATCGAAAAACCAAAGAAATCCCGGAGATTCCTTCAGCTTTGCAAACATCGCTTTCAAGACAGAGCGGTTGCGGTCTGGATCTTCGGCTGTGACTTCCAGTAGGAAATTGTAGGTGTTGACGATGCCCTGTGTTTCATAAGTAAATTCGTTGAGTTGGTTCTGTAGGAAAATCTGGGCAAGTAGTTGATCCTGCCTAAGGTTCTGCTGAAAATTCTCCTCAGCGATGTCCTCCATGTAGTGGTAGAGACCGCATCCAAACAGCATTCCAGTGCCAATGAAGAGTATCCAGATCGATAAGCTGAGCTGTCGATTCAGCGGTTGGCGTCGGAGTTTTTCAAGCAAGCTGGGCATCGAATTCATCAGTCAGGATTACAAAATAATAATAATCACAATAAATTGACACTTAGATACTTTAGTATAGTTTGCAGTGTTCGACAACAACTCTGAGAAAATCATGAGCAAAATCTTTTGGTGTTTGCTGCTTTGGCCTTGTGTGCTCTGGGCCGATGAAGTGGCATCGCCATTCGCTAAACTACAATGGAGTGGCTGGGTTTCCAAGGCTTGGATGCAGACTGATCCTGAGCCTTTGCGTCTGCCGCAGCAGGAGGATGACGGCTGGGAAGCTGCGCTACGCCTGGATTGGGTCATGCAGCCGTGGCTTGCCTTCCGAGCCCTTTATGCCTACCGTCCTTACCTCAATGATGGCCCGGACAGCGAATTTGAGTTTTTGCTGCTGGATGCAAACACCTACCTTGGTAAGAGTATCGTCGGTACTCGCTTTGGTCGCCTACAGCTACCCTATGGCTTTTACAACATGCAGCGCCCGAATCCTGCGGATCGACTTGGCATTCATCACGCCCAGCCGATGCAGATCTATTGGGGACAGAATGCAGCTATCTTCGATCGAGGTGATGGTTGGATGACTTACTTTTACACACCCAGAAGTTCAAGCTTTCAAGCACAGTTTGAAGCGGGCCGTATTGTTCGCAATGATCCAGAGCCTCAGGAAGATTATCTGACCACACTGACCGAATTGGATATGAAACTGGATCGCCAGGAAAACCAATTCGCCTCGGTGGAGTTGGAACTCTGGGAGATGATCCGGATTCGCAAGGATCACCACGAACCCACTCATTTCATTCAAATCCCTTACTCCTATTATCAAAAGTCTGCAGCCCAATCATTACTTCAAAAAAACTGGGAATCGCTCGAGCTTAAGCAGCAGATTGGTGTTGATGATTTTCTGCAGTCTCATCCATGTGGGGTCCCACCAACCGGGGAATTTATTCGGCCCTATGTGATTGACTACGATGGCTTGGAGTTGTGGTTGGAAGGATGGCAGCTGACCTTGGAGCAGTCACGGTTGTACTATAAGTCAGAAGGTACACAGCAAGACTACTATTCCTTTATGCAGTGTGTCACTGCGGCAGCTGATTCAGGCCTTCGCAAGCGACTGGACACACACCATTCTGCTGTGCTGGCTTTGCATATGGAACAACTCACTACTCATGTTGGCTATGGGGATTGGTCTGTTGAGGAAAACAATGAGCAAAGATTTGGGGGTACTCATCGCTTTGGGGGTTTCAAGTACAAGCCCCACCATGATTGGACTCTGAAGTATGAATTCCATGACAAGACGGGCTACTTCGGCCTGCGTTACTCGCAAAACAAAGAAACTTCCGAATCCTCAGAGTGGCGTGAAGAGATGGGAGAGAACTGGCAAGCCCAAGCGATTTCGGTAACCTATGAATTCTGAGGGTCCATGAAAAAGCTGATGGCTCTACTGGGAGCCTGGCTTCTCTTGCTGGGTTCCGCTGAGGCACAAGAAGTCTGGATGGCTTCCAACTCGGTTCCAAATTTTTCACACCAGGAGCTCGTTGCTCTGATAGAGGGACGCACTCGGCAAAGTTTTGACAGTGGTGCCGCGACCCTCGTGGTGTATCTAGAGAATCAAGAAGTCACTCGACGTTTCATCGAAGAGTTTCTACAGTTGAATTACTTCCGGGCGCTTTATCAACTCCGGGAACAGATCAATTCAGGTCGTGCTTCACCCCTGCTGGATGTGCCCGAGAAAGATGATGCTTACATTGCGGTATTTGCTCTCGAACAAGCAATGACCTACAGCGACGATCCCATTCAGCAACTGGCAGAGATTGGACTGCAAATCGTGGAGATGCGTTGATTCCTCATAGAGTCAAGCAGAGTGTTCATCGGAACGCCGAAGCAGGCTAAGCAGGAGGATCAGCACGAAACAGACGAAGGTCAATCCTCCCAGCGCTCTCTGGAAATTTCCGGTCCACTCCGACAATACTCCGAGCCCCAGTGGGCCCAGGACCCCACCAATTTCTGCTGCGGCAAAGAACATTCCTCCTGCTGAGCCAGAGTTTTTCGCACCCACCTCTGGGATTTCCATCAGTACCAGTAACAGGATTGTCATCATTGAACCCTGCGTGATGCCCTTGAGAACCAGGCCTAGCAGCAGGATCCACTCTGTCGAAGACTGAAAGCAAAGTGAGGCTGAACCCGCCAGTAGAAACAGAGCGGTCAGAATGCGCACTCGATAGGGAGGTGTCGCCTTGCGGGGAATCAGCAGCGCCCCCAGTACACCAATCATCGTGGGCAGTGAAGCCCAGATTCCGGCTTTCTCTGAACTCAGACCGCGGGTCATCAGGATCTCGTGCAACCAGTTACTCAGACCGTGGTTGTAAAGAAAAATGCCAATGCTGATCAGTAAAACATACTGCACAGCACGAATTTGACTTAACTGCAGAAATAGACCCCACTGGGCGGGTCGGGCCTCCTGTAAGCTTTCTTGCTCCAGTTGCCGACTTCCCGGTTCCAGATTAATCACCCACCAGACAACCCCAGACAGCAGCACGATCACTCCGTAACTGAACAGTACGCTGCGCCACTGGTTCTCAAAGAAGGGCATGGCAACGGAGTTCGTCAGCGAGAGAGCAGCAATGGAACCCAATGCTGGCCCTGTTACATACAGACCCATCGCCAGTCCTTTCTGTGGACCCTCAAACCAGAGGCTGATTAGCTTTGGAGCGCCAATTGAGATCAGCGGGCCCCCCAGCCCAAACAGGGCTACTGCGACTAGCAGCATCATATAGTCTTCAGCCTGTGAACGTAACAGCGCAGAGGCTCCCATCAGTAGTGAGGCCATCAGTAGTGAACGCCGCAGACCAAAGCGGTCAATCAGCGCGCCACAAGGTAGAGCAGTCCCAATATAAATGAGTTGCCAGGCACCGAGCACACTCCCCATTGCGGCATAACTCATCGAGAGGTCTTCTGTAATTGGCCGAACCAGTGGAGCAAGCGCTGAAACCGTCAACCCAAAACAGAAATAAATCAACCAAACTCCAAAGAGCATGACCCAGCGATACGTTTGTGAAGGAATAGCAACGGTGGTCATAGAGGCCTGCGTGAGTCTACTCCTTCTGAAGAAAAGGAGTTTGGAGTGAATGGAAAATTACGGAACACGGTTCCAACTCTGAGATCAGGATAATTGCCAGGGAACTAGTAGTGGATGTTGCCTGAGATCAGCAAATTATCCGATTGAACTGTCCCAAGATTATCGGTTTTCTGAAAGCTCGTCATGCAATCATTGAGAGGGTAAGAAGATGGGTTGCTGCTTAGGCAGAGAATACGAGCTGTCGAGGGGCGAATGGCTTGTCTTCGTACTGCGTTTGTTCAGGGTTGAGCATTCCTCTGCTGGGCTTGTCGTATTCTCTACTTGTTAGTTTAGAACCATTACAAAAAAGTTGCTTTGGTAAGAAAGAATTGGCAATAGATTGCCTTTGGAGTATATCTCGCTATTAAAGTGTAAAACCTCTGATCTTAGGGGTTGATCTTAGAACTTGAGAGCAGAATCAAAATACCGACTTGAAAGACTGAGGATCATTGATGGGCTTCCCTAATGTGACCAATTGTTTCACGAAAACAGTCCTTTCAGAGTCGAGGAGTGAGCTGAGAAATCTATGAAAAAGACAAAGACAGGTGATTCGATTCACCTAACCCTTGGTGGGATCATTGAAGCTGATTTGCCAGAACGCCGAACCCGTGTGGAGCGCCGCAAGGTTCATGTGGACTTCTCTGAGGTAGGTATCAAGGAAGATCGCCGTAGGGGTGATCGACGTGGTATTGCCGACCGCCGCCGGCCTACTGATCGCCGAGTTCAAAGCATTCCTGTAGCCAATGAACGCCGCAAAGCCGACCGCCGTGAGTTTGAGCGCACAGAGTTCCCAAGGCTTTCAGTTGATCCGCTCCGCTCGTTACGCTAGCCCTCCTCCTCCCATCATTTCCAGCTGCTGAGGCCACCTATGCTGCGACAGCTGCTGTTACTCTGCCTGTTACTATCAACCCTTCAAGTACAGGCGGAGGACTTTGTTGGTGTGCAGTATGTCCGCGCCTACGACGCCGATACACTCACCGTGAATTTGAAGAACCTACCATCTGTTTTCGGTGAGGAGCTTGGCATTCGGGTGGCGGGCATTGATGCCCCGGAGATTCGGGGCAAGTGTGCTCAGGAAGAACGCTTAGCTCTTCAGGCTCGGGATCGTGTAAGGGCACTGCTGGAGCAGGCCCAACAGATTGATCTCGTGGATGTGGAACGAGATAAGTATTTTCGGGTGGTTGCCAAGGTCAAGGTTGATAGTCGTGATCTCTCAAAGCTATTGCTAGAGGAAGGTCATGCTGTGACTTATGATGGCGGAACCAAGTCAAAGGATTGGTGTGTTCTGGGAACCGAGGAACCTGTACTGGTCTGGAATCCTTGGCTTGCGTGGGCTGTTGCGCAACTCTTTCCGATGTTGCTCAGTGGGCGACTGCTCTTCAATCGGCAGCGGAAAGCCTTGTCGATTGGTGGACGTCTCTACCGAGTCTTGCTGCTGCTAGTGATCTGGAACTTGTTACTGGCTGTGGGCTATCTGATTTGCGGGGAGTGGTGGGTGTTTGGGAAATTGTGAGATAGTTTTTCCGGTGAGGCTGCAGGGCATGATTGTTTTGCCCCACAGTTGAGGAAGGTTTTAGAAGAATGTTGGACCAATTCGACGCCAGTCAAATTGAATCACCCTTTTACCCATGCAGAGCACCACCCTGCATTGGCCACAACAACGCCAGCGAAAAGAACACACTGGCCCCATTCTGCATCTCCACCCTTCCATTGCACACAATTACCGCAGATTGATCCATCCTTATAAAGGGGGCTTGTTGATTCTGTAGCCACATGAACGTACTGCAAGGCTTTGGCTTGTGGATTGTCTAACTCCAATTTCTTTTCGTGACCGCCAGCATACGCTGACTGGCTCGCAAATTTTGCGAAGGGCGCTAACAGAGCTCCTGTAGCGGCCATTTTCAGGAGGCGTCTTCGAGAATTATCTGGGATGTTTGATGACATAGTCTGCTCCATGGTTGATTAGGTAATGAGTAGTTACACTCGCAACAACGTCATTAGTACAGTTCATGACTCAACTGTAAAGAATTTTTAGTACATAGATTTTTTAGAATAATCAGATTTGTTATTGTTGTTTTGCGGTGGAGTATTTTTGCCAGGGCATCCAACTAGTAAAATTGAAATTGCTGTTAATATCAACAATGTTTTAATTTCCATTTTAAACTCAAATTTATGATTTAATAAATTCTAACAAAGAAACGCTCCTCTTAAATCTATCATATTATCAATACCCACTGCCCTTTTTTCCTTGCTGATAATCTTCAATAGAGGCTCTGAGGTCATCATATTCATCGCAGCCCAGCCAACATAGTTTATCCAATCTTTGCAAATTGGCTTTTGCGAGGTCTAGATCGCCTATCGTCAGGTAAAGCTCTCCCTGATATTCAAGGGCTCCCAAGTGTTGAGGATTAATTTCAAGCGCTTTTGCGTAGTGAACTGCAGAATTTTCAAAATCGCCACTTTTGCGCAATACGTAACCCATATAGTTATGGGCATCAGCATCTCTTGGATTTTTTTTCAATTCTCTTCTCAACAGTGGAGTAGCTGAACTGTAATCCAATTTCTTTATGTAGCTAACAGCCTCCTGATAACCTTTTGATTTTCTTGTCGTACTATCTTCATCGTCTGAACTACCTGCAGCTTGGATCATCGGTGGCGAAGCACACATCAGTAATAAAATTAAAAAGGTTAGGGTAGTGTAAAATGAAATCTTATTTTTTGAATCAGATGATGCCATTTTTTCTTTTGTATATAATAGAGTTTGAGAAAGAGAACGCTATTAATAGTTTTTTATGAAAATCAAAATAAAGCCAATTAGAGTATCAATGTAGTCGATTGCTTTGAAGTGAACAATAAGAGACTCTAAAACTAGTTCTCGCAGTTTGCGAATCTTTCAGTAACTGATAAGCTTTGGGTTAGAGTAACATAAAGCTAGCAGTACCCATGAATGCTAAGCAGATCAAACCAATTAAGATGGCAGATTGTTTTGCCATTTCCTCAGCGTCATTTAATTCCAAAATGTCTGTCCAATGTATGCCATATAATTTGTGTACGCCCTTGTGGGGGTTTTTTATCAGATTCTCCGAATGATTACTACGTTGATAATTTGCTAAAATGGGACAATGTTTTAAAGGTAAAATATCTTCAAGCTTTCTGCCACGCAGAATTAAAAATTAAAATACTGAAATTATTGTAGATTTAATTTTAAATCCTGAAGAAAAGCAGTCGCATGATAAAATTGATGAGATATGCAGGCGTTAGTAATGATTTTCTTAGGAAATGATGGATCAGCAGCTTTACTAACCGACTGGGACTTCATCCATAACTCTTCTGAAGTGCTCCATGGTATCTACATTTGCTTTCTGTCACACCTTACGGTAGTGAGTCGCTTGGATTTGCGAACTTGGAGGAGTGAATTTCTTGGTGGGATGTTATCGAGCTTATAGTTGAATTTGAGAACATTTTTGGAAAAGAATTGTTTGTTTTTCGACGGAACTGCCATCCATAATCATAGATCCTGTTTTTATCCACCAATCGACTAATTCCACAAACAAGAGAAGTTCATGTTTTCCGAAACAGTCTTTATCAATCCGAAAATTCGAAAAATAGTCAGTGCAATCGTTGTTTATAGCTCTCTGGCTGCAGCAATTGTGTTCCTTGGATTTCTGTTGATCTTTTTCGAAAATCCACAGTGAGATGATTCCTGCTTGCCATTGAGATCCGTTGTTAAGATTAGAGGAACGAAGACATCAGCTTTTGCTAGCAGCAGTCGAACTCATAGCTTTTGAGGAAAAACGAATCCTGGATTTGTCAAAAAAACTGCTTACTTGCCAATTAGGGTCTCACTCCATTGCTTGACCAAGAGACGAATAACCCGTATCTGGTGAAAAAAGATTCTTGAGCAATGACCTTGATAGAAATGCTTTACAGTGAGGGAACATGGGAGTGGTCTGCATTGACGATATTCTTGAGAAAGATCAGGAACGTCAAAAAGTGTTGGAACTGGATGAACTGGAGGAGTTGGATGAGTACGAACTTTGGGATTTGCAGGCTGATGAAATCCTCAACGGTTCCGGTTGGGAGATTTTGTGTTGAAAACAAGATTTCTGCAAATGAGGGCTGAATGAGATCGAACTAGTGATGTCCCATCGTCTAGCCGTTACTTTGCTCCTCGCGCTCATCAACCCTGTGTTCACCATGCCCCTTCAAGCCTCTCTACTAAAAGAACATCTTTGGAAAAACCGTGTGATTATTACCTTCTCCTCATCAGTGGAGGAACCAGAACTCCTTGCCCTTCAAAAGCAGATTGACGAAAAAACCTGCGCATTCACCGACAGAAATTTTGTGCACATAGATCTGCTTCAAGGGACGGAGGAGTTTGATGAGATGAGCCAACATTTTGCAGTATCAAATACTGGGTTTCAGTTATTGCTACTGGGCAAAGATGGTGGGGTAAAGCTGAGATCGAGTACTGCGTTGTTGGAAGACATTTTCTCTCTAATTGATACGATGCCCATGAGAAGAAGAGAAATGAAAGATGACCAATGCTGAAGCATCACCGCTTTTTGTAATCTCCGGCGCAACTGGTTCAAGGGGTCTTCATTTTTTGTTTTTTCGGTTCTTCCACGTTCCTCCATACCGATAGTTTGGATTATTGGGTCGCACGATTTCTAGGCACCCCCTACACACAAAGATCCACTCCTTGCTTGTGGAAGCACGTACTCGAAACAGGATATTCATTTCTTTGAGACACTGATCACAGGATTTCATGAAAAATACGTGTGCTCAGTCAAGTTCATGCATTCGCCAAATCAAAACCACCTTCATTGCGTTTCTTTACAGATAATTCCCGCTAGAATGTCCTCTTCAAATTAGGAAGCCTGTCATATGAGAATCTTGGAGTAGCACCATGGCAAAAGAATCTATATTTGATACTGAAGTGAGGCACTTCATATATCAAACCTTCATAAGTGCATTGAGACCACCGACGACAGAAGAAACCGCAAAACGATTTCAACTGCCGATTAATAAAATAGAAAGCGCTTTCGAACGGCTTGCAGCTACACATGATATTGCGCTGGCTCCTGGTAGTCACTCGATCTGGATGGCTCATCCGTTTTCTGCTTTGCCTACCAACTACACTGCCCAACTAGACGGGAAAAAATATTACGGCAATTGAATTTGGGATGTCTTCGGTATTGCTGCCATCCTGGGCAAAAACACCGAAGGTCACACTCCGTGTGGGTGTGGAGAGTGTAATGATTATTTGGATTTGTTGATTGGTAAAAACCAGTCAATTACTTCCGAATGGCTTGTGCATTTTGTTGTTCCTGCCAAACGGTTCTGGGAAAAAATTGGTTTCACCTGAGCTACCATCCTTGCTTTCAGTTCGAAAGTACACTTGCAGAACTGGTTGAAGAGAACAGTTCAGAAGCATGGAGCAACGATTTCTCTTCAAACCTGCCAGCAACTGGCGATTCAGTGGTATTCTGGGCGAGCAGAAAAACATTGGGAAAGACGCTCGGTTGACTCAACGCAGGCGATGTTTGCTGAATTAGGAATGACGGGACCATTCTGGAGTTTTTGAAGAGTCCTTGTTAGCGCATACCAACGAAAATTTTGGTCACTGGCAGGATTAAGGAAGCCATCTTTCACTTGGTAACACCAAGGTTTTTTGTGGATTCTTATTCTACATCAAAATATTTTCAACAAATTGATCAGTAACTCTTTGCTGACCGAAACGCTTGAAAACAAACCCATATTCCCTTCATCTTCTTCATTGACTACGAAATATGGCCAAAGCTCCTTACGGTTCCTGGAAATCACCAATCAGCACGGACCTGATCGTTGCTGGTTCCATTGGCTTATCCTCCCCTCAAGCGCTACAAAACGGTCGCTGCTGGATTGAGTCCCGTCCCCAGGAAGGAGGTCGGTCGGTACTGGTCAAACAGGATCCAGACGGCAAGGTTCGTGACATCACACCAGCTCCTTTCAACATCAGAACCCGAGTGCATGAGTATGGAGGAGGAGCCTCGCTGATTCATAGAAACAGCATCTATTTCTCCAATTTTTCAGATCAGCAACTGTATCGCCAGGGATGGGAGGATCCGGTTCCGACTCAACTCACACATGCTGAGGGTTATCGTTTTGCGAATGGCTGTGTTGATACCCGGTGGAACCGCATGATCTATGTGGTTGAAGATCACAACGTCTCCGGGGAACCTCAAAACCTAATTGGCGCAGTTGACTTGGAAACAGGCGAGCTGACGATTCTTGCCAAGGGGCATGATTTTTATAGCTCCCCAGTGATCAGTCGAGAAGGATTGAGGATAGCGTTCATGACTTGGGATCACCCCAACATGCCCTGGGACGAATCGAAAATCTGGGTTACTGAACTGGACGAAGTAGGCATGCCTAGAGAAATGATTCTGGTGGCAGGTGGAAAGCAAGGAGAGCAGAAAATCTCTGTCCAACAACCACAGTTTTCAGCAACTGGAGAGCTTTTTTACATCTCTGATGAGAGTGGTTATTGGAACCTGTATCGTGAACACTCTAGCCAGAGTGTATGTCTTCGGGAAGCTGAATTTGGTGGCCCTCACTGGGTGTTTGGGATGCACCATTACGAGTTTCTCGATTCAGGCAAAATCATCTGTTGCTACAGCGAGAAGAACCTTGATCAACTGGCCATGCTGAATCCAGAGACAGGTGAGCTGGAAGGCCTGGATCTCCCGTATACCTCCATCGGGAATCTTTCTCTTTCTGGCAACAGACTCCTGACAGTGGCATCTTCAACAACGCTTTTTTCAGAAATCATCGAAATCGAGCTCACAACCAAAACGATACAAACCATCAAGACTTCGACGGATTTGGAACTGGATCAGGCCTACCTCTCTGTCCCAGAAACGATTGAGTTCCCTACTGCGGGAAATGCAGTTTCCCACGGGTTTTACTACCCTCCGACAAACCAAAATTTTCAGGGTCTGGATGGAGAAACTCCCCCGCTGATCGTGATGCTGCATGGCGGTCCCACCAGCGCCACCCACGCGGTGCTGAGCTTCAAGACGCAGTTCTGGACAACACGTGGATTTGGGGTGCTCGACCTGAATTATCGGGGATCTACAGGATACGGAAGAGCCTACCAGGATGAGTTGATCCGTCAGTGGGGAATCATCGACGTGGAGGATGCTGTCGCTGGGGCAGAGTACTTGGTGCGTCAGCAAAAAGCAGATCCACTGCGCCTGGCCATCCGGGGAGGTAGTGCCGGAGGCTACACCACACTGGCTGCCTTGACCTTTGCAGACACTTTCAAAGCAGGAGCGAGCCTCTATGGCATCAGTGACTTGGAAATTCTAGCCCGGGAAACTCACAAATTCGAATCGCGCTACCTGGACCAGCTGATCGGTAGCTACCCCGAAGAGAAAGAGGTCTACCAGGCCCGTTCACCGATCAATCATCTGGATCAACTTTCGAGTCCCTGCATCTTCTTCCATGGGCTGGAGGATCAGGTCGTGCCCCCCAACCAGGCAGAGATGATGGTCGAAGCACTGCGGACGAAGGGAATCCCCGTGGCGTATGTGCCCTTTGAAAAAGAGCAGCATGGCTTCCGTATCGCAGAGAACATCAAGCGTTGCCTGGAGCTTGAGCTGTATTTCTATGCTCACATTTTTGGTTTCCAACCGGCGGATCCGATTGAACCGATTGTGATTGACAACCTAGAGGAATGAAAAAGTTCAACTTGTCGGTTGAGAACATCCGTCAGAATTTAGAAACTATCCCGCAGGATGCTGTTTTCCTGGCCATCTATCCCACCATCGTTCAAACAAAGTCAACTGGCTCGCCGCAAAATCTTTCTGGCTTTGGCTCAGTTCATCAAAGGCATTGAGATGGTGTTGATAGTCAGTATCCCCCTTGAGAAACAACAGGTATTTGTAATAGAGGACAAGGTCCGGGCCTTCATCGAAAGTGGAAAGCGTTTTTAGGGCGTCTTCGAGCTCGTAAGCATAGTTTTTTGCTTGGCAATCTCCGCTGAGAGCCATTTGGCAGAGTGCAAACAACTTCAGCACAGGTTGTGGCAGAACGTTGCCAACCCCAGTAATCAATCCAATGGCGCCACATCGAAGTACTCCGTGGCAAACTTGTGTATCGACCCCAACCAGTAGTTCCAACTTTTCCTCCCCACTGGTGATGTGTTCTGCAGCGTAACTCAGCGCCTCGGCACCTCCAAATTCTTTGAATCCAACAAGATGCGGGTAATCTTTCCGTAAATCAAAAAACAACTCCGCTTTCGTTTCACATCCATAGTATGGGCTGTTGTAAATAACAGATGGAAGGTCAACCCCAGCTTCCAAAACTGCAGCCAGATGTGCCCTTTGAGCTGTGGATGAGGTGCCCCTAGAGAGTACCCTGGGAATGATCATCAATCCTCTTGCTCCACTAGCTTTCGCATGGACAGCATGAGCAACTGCATTCTGAGTATTTTGAGCACCGGTTCCCACAATGACTGGAAGACCAGCGTCGATCAGGGCATTCACTCCGTGGCGACGATGCTCCTCAGAAAGTAACGGCCAGTCGCCCATTGATCCACAATACACCACTGAACTCATTCCTTCTTCCATCAGTTCCTGGCCTTTGCGGACTAGCCCATCAAAATTGGGGATGCCAGATTCGTCGCAGGGAGTCATCAGGGCTGGAATACAACCATAAAACGTGTGTGGTGGTTTCATTGCGCTACTCAGTTTGTGAATCTCTATGGGGCATGTGTCGATTTGATTCAAACAGATTTGGATCCGCTTAGTTCAAATCAAGTCATTAAGTTTCATTTTGGAACATTGTCGGTTCAGTTGGTTAAGAGAATACTTACCGGAACAGAATCCATTGGTCCAGCGCCCAGACTTTGCTCGCTACTTCACTATCTACTGAATGATACTTCCGGCGTTTTTTCTAATTTTTTGGGCTTGGTGATTCCATTCGGCCCAGGCTGGTAAATTTTTAAAAATTTCTATGAGCAAGGTTGACAATGCCAACACTGTTTTACTTTGAAGCAAAATTGAAAATAGGTAAGGAAGAACAATTTTTCCAATTCGTAAACGGCCTAAAGGCTTTGCAATCACCAAATCAAAGCTGGGTTTCATTTCAGCAGAAGTTGGACTATCGAAAGATGATGTGGGTCAAACCACTTTCCACCTGTAGGAGAAATGGGAAAGCCAGGAAGACTTTGAAAATTATAGCCAAGACCCAGAGTGACTACCTGGTGTAGAGTTTGAAAAAATTTTCGCAGATTGTATTGATGGTGCTCTTCGAGAGATTTTCCCAGAAATCATGGAACTCTAGGGGCTCACCCCCATGCAAGAATTGCTATCGCTCATGGAACTACAAACTATCTCTTGCTTAGTAACTGCTAATGTGATCGAGATCTAGTCAGCCAAATATCAGTTCTAACACACCAGTTCGTTGGTGGATCAAATTTGTCGAAGAATACTTCAGCTACAAAAATTATTGACTAGCATTCTTGAAGGCAATCTCTCATTACCTGCGGAAGACAGATGAAAGATTACAATTGAGGAATGACCCGGAGTACTCAGTACGAAAGTTGTTACAAATAATGAATTTATCCTTGATGAATCGAGGTTGGAGCAATTGCGTAGTTTGGACAAATGAAGTAATCTCCAGGATTTGGAGATCTAATGATGCAATGTCCTCACTGTGCTCATCCAGACTATATCCTCTTTGGTAAAAATCGAGGGGCCCAACGTTATCGCTGCCAAGCTTGTCGACGAACCTTTCAGACGCTGCGCAGAGGCAAGGATCCCGCCCTCAAAGAACAGGCACAAAAGCTACACCTCGAAGGACTGGGGCTTAGAGCCATTGGCAGAATCCTCGGGGTGCATCACAAAACAGTTTCCCGCTGGCTTGTCCAGGCCGCTGGGTAGTTACCATTCAACCAACCCAAGACGAAAGGCTGTTCTTTTATTCAGGTCGATGAACTCTGCAGCTTTGTTGCTCAAAAAAATCCAAATGCTGGATCTGGGTAGCGATGGATTCTACTGTTGGTAAATGAAGGACTTGCCTACCATGGGCTACGGCACAGACTTTCTCAAAACCTATGAAAATCTGCTCCCCACAGCTTTGCATCGCCAAGGCAAGACATTCACTACTCAGATCGAATCACTCAATTGTCGACTCAGGTATCACCTGGCCCGATTGTATCGTAGGACGCTGTGCTAGAGTAAATCCAAAAGGATGTTAGAAATTTCTTTGAAACTACTCATCCATAAATTCAACAATGCTTAGGCGCCAACGCCGATGAACCCAAGTAAAGAAAGAAAAGATTATGATTTTTAATAGACTGTTTTCTAGCTTGGTCTTTGTTGCTCTCTTGTGGAATCCAGCGTTTGCCCAAAGCTCCAAGAAAGCGCTCAAGTTCATGGTAGCTACCGCAAATCCCGTGGCTTCCCAAGTTGGCTACGATATTCTGAGCAGGGGAGGCAATGTGATTGATGCCATGGTTGGTGTTCAAATCATGCTGAATCTTGTGGAACCACAGAGTTCTGGGATTGGTGGTGGTGCTTTCTTGTTGTTTTATGATGCCAAACTGAAGGAAGTTACTAGTTTTGACGGTAGGGAAACAGCACCACTCAAGGCAAAGGGAGACTTGTTTCTCAAAGAGGATGGCAGCCCTTTGAAATTCTTTGAAGGTGTTGTGGGGGGGCGCTCCGTTGGAACACCAGGAACATTGAAACTCCTAGAAGTCGCCCATAAAAATTTTGGTTCTCTCCCTTGGCGAGAGTTGATTCAACCAACAATTAAACTTGCTGAAGAGGGCTTCAGGGTTTCCAAAAGGCTAGCGGCATCGGTGGAGAGGGATGCAAAACGTTTGAAAACTTTCCCAGCAACAAAATCATATTTCTTTCTAGACAGTGATACGCCAGTTACCGAGGGAACTCTGTTGCGTAATCCAGATTTCGCCAAAACATTGCGCCTGATTGCCGCCGAGGGTAGCGACCCATTTTACTATGGTGAAATTGCTAGGGACATTGTTCGTACTGTTCAAGAAGCAAAGGGTAACCCAGGCAAACTATCACTCGCTGATTTAAGAAATTATTGGGTTATTGAGAGACAACCAATTTGCCATGACTACAAGCAGTATCAAATTTGTGGAATGGGACCACCTTCTTCAGGAGCGCTT
>Ga0233439_10003009_pt1 | contig 18229 bp, 8 predicted proteins | sample SI_123_September_6_FD_182713 | JGI IMG/M metagenome (GOLD analysis project Ga0233439, IMG submission 182713) | Seawater microbial communities from Saanich Inlet, British Columbia, Canada - SI_123_September2016_100_MG | ecosystem: Environmental > Aquatic > Marine > Inlet | place: Canada: British... | reverse complement strand
CAGTAGAATCATGGCCAGCAGAGGTCGTAGAAATTGTCGGCCGTACCGGTATGACTGGTGAAGCAACTCAAGTTAAGGTCCGTGTAGATGACTCAAACAATCCACGTGACATTGGACGTATTATTTCTCGTAACGTAGTCGGACCAGTCCGTGTTGGAGATATTTTGATGTTAAGAGATACAGGTCGTGAAGCACGACGTCTAGGACGCTGAGGTGAATTAATATGCCAGAGCGTAGAATATGCAGTTTCTCACACGAAGAGATTGAACCAGGTACAGGAATTATGTTTGTCAAGAGAGATGGTTCAGTACTCTGGTTCAAGGACAGTAAGGCTCGAAAGAACATGCTGAAACTTGGCCGTAACCCACGTAGAATGAAGTGGACACGCCGATATGTTAAGGGCGGAATAAACTAATTCTTTTTCGATCGATTTTATGAAAGAAGAAAATAATATAGGCAGTGTAAACTTTAGAGAAATAATAACTCTCTTGAAAAAAGCGTTGACAATATATATTCACGAGGGAAAAGAAAGAATGAGGGAAGAAGAAGAGTATAATTTGTATAAAGAACAATACCCTTTCGACGAATACTACCACTTCAAAGAAGAGTTCAAATGTGAATGGGAATAGCCCTTAGAAAGGAAAATTGCAAGTTCACAGGTTTAACTACCCCCAATTATTAGTAACTATTATGGCAGTCATAGACGTTGGTAAATTCCATCGGGGAAAAAGAGACTGTCTTATCGAAAATAGTGATTCAGAAATAAGAAGTCGCAGGGCTATGTCATTAACTCATTTATGTAAATCTATTTTCCACCCCCCACAATTCGGCTGGGGACGAGGTAAAGATTCATTTATTCCTGATAAACATCAATTAATTCCTCTAGATTCATTTTTAAACCCCTGGATGGGAGGATTAATTTCAGCAGAAAGTCAATTTCCGGAATATCGAAAATCACTGATTTTAGCTGATGAAGGAGGAATGGGGAAAACATATTCTTCTTTACTTGTGGCTCTACATTACTATAATGATTACAAGAAACGTGGCGAAGATTGTCCAATTATAATTATCTGCCCCCCACTTCTCATCAAAGATTGGGCGGAAGCATTTCGGATTGTTAATATCAAATTGAGAAGAAAGGGGGCTAATTGTCTAATTAATGGAGAAATAGAAGATGGATTCACTATTATCAGTAAAGGCGGACTACCAAAGTGTGTTTTTACCCAGGATAGTTATGATTTTATCAGCAATTGTGTAAAACTGTGTATTGTAGATGAAGGACATCATGGAATGATAACAGATGACGACCCGGTTCTTAGAGGCATACTCAGTGGCATAATTAAGAACAGTGAAAGATCACTAATAGTCACCGCTACACCAATGAGGAAAAATTGGAAAGACCTTAGGAATCTACTTTGTTCAATTATTGATAATACCGAAGATATAGATAAATTAAACAATTTTAATCCAGATAATAATTGGATTAATAGATTACAAAAATCTTGGCTTCCAAACCTAGATAAGTTACGAGAAGGAAATTTTACGAACAATGATATTCAAACATTATTAGATAATATAGATATGATGATTTTTTTAGACCCCCTGCGATACGATGATTTCAGAACAAATCTGAGGGCGTGTCTTGACAATTATCAACTGATGTCACAATTAGATAAAACAAAACTAGCGCGAGATTTACATCCTTTTGGGAAGTATATTTCTATTTCAATTCGGGATGATTTAGGGCGAAATAATGTCTTACAGAGTTATAGAGAAAAATATAGTAGAACTATAAAAATTCCTGATTGGAATGAACTTGAGGAACTTGAAAAGTATATAGAAATAAAATATGGCAATAAACATAGTTCGCGCCATATAATAAGATCCTGTCCAAGAAATTGTCTATCCGAAGGATATGCTATGAACGGCATAAATAAAACAGATGGACAAATTATTGAACTCGCTAATAAAGCGACTGATAACGACCCGAGGTTAGAAAAATTGAGAGAAATTTGTGAGGATACAATGGATAATCATCCGATAGGTAAGAGATGCGCGGTTGTTGTTTTCTGTAGATATAAGGGGACTGTCAAAGAACTGAGTAGATGGGGGAGGGAAAATAATTATGACGTGTATGACCTAATTGAGGAAGAAGGGGAAGAAGAACCTCTTCAGTGGCAGAAAATGAAAATTTTAGAAGAGGCAAATCGAAGCAGCTTAAATAATCAACAACTTACACTTATGATATGTGGTCCAAATGCATCAGTTGGACTTAATATGCAGTGGGCGAATAGAGTAGTGCATTGGGATATGGAGTATAAGTCGATAGAAATGGTCTCACAGAAAACTTGGAGATTGGATAGACGTTGGGATTCAAGTCGAAACGATGTAATGAAAGAATTTAAAGTCACATATCTCGTACTAGAAAAAGACGAAAATAAAGCACAAGGGGCGAATATACAATATGAACAGAATAGAATCTTTATTGGAGATAGGAGATTTATTGGCTCTGCAAACTCAAGTAAGATATTTGACTTAGATGATGGCGATTATATGAAAGAAAGTTGGACTCAAAACCCGAGAGATGATAGTCTAACTCATCCAGATATGCTAAAGGTTTGGTCCTGGAGATGTGGAGATATTCCCGATGTATCCGGAATTGCTGAGGGGATTTGGCTGCGAATCCTAAACGACTTATTTGATCTGGGATTAAATATAGATGGGGATACACCTGACACAGACATAAATGTAATGCTACGTAGAGAACCTGAGGAAATAAATGAATTTTTCTATAATCTTCATCATCTAATTACTATGGCAGGCGCTTCTGAGAGAGGGGCTCTACAATTTTTGGGAGGAGGATATCAAGGAGTAAGCCAGTTGATGAAGTCCTATGGAGTCCCCAATATAGACACAAATCGTGCCTTGCTTGGCTTATTGCCGGATGGGGTGTTAGCATCTAAGATCATATCTCTGCTGCGACAAATGTATGATCAAGAAATGATAAAATTTGACCACTATCCTTACTTTGTAGAACATTATGAAGAGGAAATAGCATATGCCATTCATCTAGGAGTTTTAGATTTTGTTGACAGTTCGATTGGAAGAATTTTCTCAAATTATCTGAAAGGCACCATGCTATCGGGATTGATTATTAGGGAGGGGGCGGTTTGGAAACACATCGCAATCTCGGAACTAGAAAATCATATATCAATATTCGAAATATTAGAAGAATCTGCAGATATTAACGAATGTTATTCACATTTGCCTATTACTACTCTAGAAGATGAAAGAAGAAGATTCCTAAATTCTCCGGAAATGAAAGACTTCAGAGAAAAATTTGACTATGAAAAAATGCTGGAGGAGGGAATAGATTTCTCAAATGATGATTTGATTAGTCTCATGAGAACCCCGATGAATGTTCGAAACATTGAAGAAAAAGATTTTCTACCAATTATCATATTCTCACAGCATGAAAATGCAAGAGAAAGTGATATATGTCCGATTTGCGGCATAAAAACAGGATTTAGAGATGAAAATGGAATATTACAGAAAATTAGCCATGATCAAGAGATAGATAATTGTCAGTATTGGAGTAAAGATATAGAGCGGGGGTGGATATAATTTCGGGATATGGAGATTTTACGCTTTACAGGAAAAATTCAGATGAGAAATTTTTAAAAGATCAATTACAAAAAAATCCAAAACTCACTGAACTTAATGCACTACTTGATGAAGCAGAAAAAAGGGAACATACATCAAGAGATGAAATCATAGATAATTTGTTCGATAGCGGGAAACTTAGATCAAAGATGCATGGAGCGTTTATGGTCGCTTTAGCAAATTTGCCACTCGGTATTAATAGCGCGGCGAGGTCAGGTACGTGGAGTACTAGACTTCAGGATGTCAAAGATTCGGCTCCACAAAGTTGGATTGCAGAATTAATTCAAAATGCAAGAGATGCGGGGGCAAGTGAAATTGAAATTGAGATGTTTGATGATTCATTAAAATTTTCTCATAACGGAGAGGATTTTAAAGCCACAGAATTAGTTGCTCTAATAAGTATAAGTTCAACTACTAAATCTGGAAATGTTGCATCGATTGGGCAATTTGGTGTTGGATTCAAATATTGGATATTACATTTTGAAAATTTAGAAGTTAGAGTAAATACCGAAAATGACAAAACACTGCATAGTTTATCTCTTAAATATGATTTAACAAGTACTAATTCAATCTATCAAACAACGAGGAGCACCAGAGAGGGGAAGAGAACAGAATTCATCTTTACTAATCCGAAAGATACAGATGGATGGAAAGATTTTGTCTCTCCAGATATAGAAGAAATTTTAGGGACTAGAATTTCAAATAGTCTTCCAATGTTACAAACTGATGATAGAACACTAGTAGTCAGATTGAAACAAACTAAATCAGATAATGAAGAACTTCGAGAATACTCCTGCCAGATTAAACAAAAACTTGCAAGTTCTTATGATGATTTGTCTTTAGAAAGAATTAGTTATGGTTTAATTAATGAAAATAAAGAATTCATTAGAGCCAGGATGAGTCTTTCAAATATTATAAAAATACATAATACAAAGATTGGGTCTCAGTATTTCCTTGATCTATACCGAGAAGAATTAATGAAGAATCAGACTACACAGAACTTTGCAAAAGAAAATAAGGAAACCATTGAAGAAACTGCAAGAAACATAGCTGAAAGGGCATTGGAAGAAACATATGTCACAATCTTATTGACTCCAGAGGAAAATGAAGGCGCGATTTCAAGGCTTTTTATTGCTGAACAAATAAATAACGTTACATTCGCATTTATTGCTGATGCACCATGGATGTTATCTGATGATAGGCATAATTGGGCGTCTATTAACAATAGCAATAAGAATAAAGAATGGAATCAATTTATTTCTAGATTTGTAAATAAATTATATTCATTAACAGTGAAAGAAATACTTGCCGATGGAGCAAACGTTGGCTTAAATCATTCAGAAATGTATGAGATTCTAAATCGGCCCTTTGGTATAGATTATTTCAGAGATAGGGGCTATGAACGAACGATGAGGTTTGATTATAACTTAAAAATTAACCACTTAATTGATACTTTGGGGCAGCCATCTAAAAAAGGATTTACTGAGGCTTTCTGTTTCATTTGGAAAGGGATTATGTTTAATGAGAATGCAAGAAATTGGCTTGAGGGGGCTATGGATAAGAACCGCATTTCTATAGAATTAGCCAATGGAATTATTTGTCCAATAAAGAATCCCGAGGAAGAATACAGAGGTGAACCTGAAATTTGTCATAATTATAGCAGTGGGTTTCCTAATGAAATAATAGAGTTGATAAAATCATGTGATGGACAAGTGATTGAAAAGGAGGAACTTTTGAGGACATTTGATGAAGTTGTAAGAGATAATAGTGGAGCGAATAAGTTCTGGACTGAAATTGACGATGCGGCCGCTATTCTTGTCAATCAAATAGAAGAAGGTCCGCTAGATGTTTTAAAAAAGATAACTATACCACTAGAAGGTATTTTAGATAAAAAGGTATTATATTTCGTTGATGATGAAAAGAATTTGGAAGGCTATGAACGAATTTTAACTGAAAATGAGAAAGATTTCTCAGAGATTATGGAATTCTTGGTAAGATGGATTTTCGAACTTAGTCGGGAAGAAAAATATAATTTAGATCCTATACTTCAACATTTAATAGACGAAAAACCTAGAGATCTTTCGTGGGGAAGAGCATTACTGAAGGATTGGAACAATGAACCTATTCTGATAATGCTCCCCCCCAAAAACCATAATTTGGCTATAGTTAAAGGAAACGATCAAGAGGAAACAATACTCCTTAGTGTAGATACAAAGAAATTAGTCGATAAGAAACCTAAATTACAAATAGACGAAAAGAGAATGCCATGCATATTATACTGGAAAAGGGAGAATAGGACAAACGATCTAACTTATGTTAGAAGTAAATCCTTACCTTATGTGGAAATAAAGGATAGAACAAATTCAATTGATCAGTGGAATTTTAGCCCATTCATTTGTGATTCATTATTGTTGCCGAATAAGCAATATGGATGGAACTGGGCAGAGATAGAAGTAGAGTCTATTGTAGATGCAGTTGATGATATTTACGATTTAAATAACCGTCTAAATCCATTTTTTATAGATGGATTATTTTCTAATGAAATAAGTTATTCTGTACATAAAGGACTTAGAGAAAAAGATAGATATGGAGATATTGAGCCAATTTTTAGAGAAAAGAAAACTAGAGTCCACCCAAAAAATGTCGGAATGGACGATGCCAATGATAATACAATCCCTTGGCAATTATTAATCGCTTCTGTTAATAAAAAACAAACTTGGGGAGATGATACTGACTATGAATCTCCTTCACCATTAAATAATTTCTGCACAGAAAAAGGATCACCAAAACCTAAATTTTCTAATGGTGAATATTATGGTGGCATCATCAGGATTATTGGTTCTTTCTCTATGATTATGGATAGAATCAAAGTAAATGATTTAGAAGACCTTCTAAAAAAGATACATCTTATCAGTTATTACAAACAAACAATGGACGATAAGCAAAGAAAAATTGCAGATAAAGCATATGCCTTTGATTCCATGTGGGTGAAAGGGAATTCACAAGAACTCGGAATTATTGGCAAATATATTCCTCGTAGCCATGTGGCTCAACAATCGCAATACATTGGAGATGATGACGAGGAGAGAACAAGGAAACACGAAATTTTCAGAACTTTAGATTCAGAGAATGTATCCGGATTTAGAGAAACAAAATTGAACTATGAACCTGTGAACTTTAACAGGAAAACCTTCAATCACGAAAAATGGCTACCGAGAATTGATAGAACTAAACCTGAAGATTATACAATGGGACATTTCGATATGTGCTGGACAAACTTAATTTGCGTAAAACTACATACTGAACGGGAGATAAGAGATATTTTCTCAAATCAACAAATTGATGCAGGACTTAGAAGCGGAGTAGAACGGCTAATAGAAGTCATATTAGACGTAAATCCCAACAACTCAGAAGAGGCTTTAGAATGGTTAAATGAGCTTATTAAAATTGGTATGCCAACAAGAGGTTGGCTCGGAATGAGGATGCCGAGTAGTAGAATATCCGTGAAAGTTAGTTTGAGAGAGAAAATTGAAGAGGAAGGGTTGGAAGATAGATTCGAAGATTTGTATAATGAAGTTTCAACTCAAAATAGGGTTCAATGGAGAGATCTCGAAGATGCTATTCGAACTGGTGCGACAGTTGATCGAATACGTGATGATTTTGGGGATGTTCAAATTCCTACTCTCCAACCAGGTGATATAAGATGGATAAGCGATGAAGATAGAGGGGTAAAGATCAGAACTTTGGCAGTTAGAGCAGAAAAAACTAAATTAATTGTAAAAAATAACTCAGAAAATTATCCTCTTAATTTATTCATAAATGGATTAGATGCTTCAGTCTGTGTTGTGAAAGAAAGAAGCATATTCAACAAATTAAAAGAGATACATGATTTCGAGGAAATTACCAATGAAATGTATAAAGTATTGAAGACAAATATTGATACAAGCAATAATTCAACAGTTAGAGGAAACAGAAGTTTAGAATACATAACAAAAATGCTGAGTGATCTGAAAAGTGATTTATATGATGATATTGATGTAAATTGGTACGATTATGGCGCTAGAAACTCATCCATTAATACTGGTTTTCCCTTCACAAGTTCAGAGGGTTGTATTGCGATAGATATTAAGAATGAAAATAGAGAGTTAATCATCAATATTTCGGACATTAACATAGATGGAATATTAGATATACAAATACATGAATGGATAAGTAAATGGTTAATTGATTTACTGAATGAATATGGTATTAGTAAAGATGATATTATTCTGTCGATAGAAAAGAATAGAATCCTTTCACCTTGGTACTGGTTAATACCAGATTTAGGAAACCAAAATGGAGAGGAGAAAGATGATTTCATTAGGGATTACTGTCCAAATTTACTTACACTCAGGCAATTAATTGATATTCCCAATAGGATTGAGGGGGTATATCAAAATAATCCAGATGAGGCTCGAGAAAAAATGTATGCATATTTTGAGCAATTAGTAGATATGTACAAGGACAATGACAGAAAACTGGAAAACTCACACAACGGAATGGAAAAGGAATTTTATGAGGACGTGCCATCAATAGTCACTGATTGGATTTATTCTAATCCTTCAGTGAATAACACTACTTCTGTGGATAGGAAAATTAATATCGGCTGGTGGATGTTAGAAGGGAAAAGATCGAAAGCAAGTAAAATCCATATTGAAGCAATTGGCACGATTCTATATGTAAATTACTCGGAAGAAATTGCATTTAAATCTTACATAAGTAATCCTAAAAGACAAGAAAGGGGTCACGCTTATGATTTTTCTGATGAGTTTTATGATAATTTATGGGAAAAGATAATCAAAGAAGGAATAGAAAATGAAGAATGGTTCATCAATCAAAGAGGAGGTGTTCCTGAAACAATAATCGAAATACCTGAGATGTTTATTTCAAATAATAGAGAATTAAAAAGCGGAAGTTTGCATAAGATTCATGCGTTACACATCTTAGCGTATCTTACCGCTTTGAATGATTAAAGGAGTGATTATATGCCAGAAGATAGTTTTTTTAGGATCGATGATGAAGATAAAAGAGAAAGATTGTTGCCGGTTCTTCATAAATTATACAAATTTGAATCAAAGAAAATTTCAGGTTCACATGGCGGAAAAAGATTATTTTCAAAGTGCATATGGACAAAAGAAGAAGTATTAGACTATTGGAAAAAAGGAGCAGAATTCGAATCGGGAGATGACTTGATACTTGATGAAATTATTAAAGAAATGTCAGACTCTGAACAAAGACATATGATTCGATTTAAAAAAGAAGGAATATTTTTTCATATAACTAGAGTTGCAGAAATAATTCGAACAACAGGGAATCTGCATGAATTTATGGATAGAGAGCAGACAAATGTAGATCCTCAAAAATACAGTATAATTGAAGGAGCGATTTGGAAACCAGAACTGAGATTTGCTGTTAGAAGGGAAATTAGTAAAGAAGAGTTAATCGAAAAGGTTCGCAAAGATTTCTCAAAGGATGGTTCATTTCAACTCAGCCATTCAATGGGTGGGCAAACACTAGATATCGCAATTGAAGACTTAACTAGAGTGATAAATTCAATATCGAGAATGAAAAAATGGAATGGTAAACTGAAATTTTCTGAGTTTCAAGTTGAAGCGATTAGAACTGCATTTAAGCAATCATGGAAGGAAAACTCATCAAACAATAAACTCAATGCATCAATAATTACGGCAGGTACAGGGATGGGAAAAACTCTAGGATTTGCTATTCCAGTGATTACTGACGCACTCATTATCAACCGTTCGCATGAAAGTCAAAATGTCTGTTCTCAACTTCTAATATATCCTAGAGTTGACCTTGCAAAGGACCAATTTTCTGAGATAAATAATTATATCAAATATGTAAACTTCTCTCTAATTAAGGACGGATTCGAAGAAAGATGTATTGGAATGGCCCTAGATGCAGACGGAAGAATTAGCAATTATATCGAAAATTATCCTAATTCTGGACAAAACTCACCTAAGTGGGGTATCGGTGGAAAAAACAAGTATATTTCCAGTTCCCAAGCATATGGCTTAGATAAACCCGCATCGATAATAGCCTGTGGTGTTGAGTCATTCCGCCGAAGACTAAGAATTCCAGAAGTAGTGGAAGGTTTAACTAAAGGTCTAAGAAGAATTGTATGGGATGAAATTCATCTTAGTTCTGGGATACAGGGGGCACACCACAGCAAAATAGTTTCACGCTGTAGACAGATGATTTACAAAAATAATGCTACGCTAAATTTTATAGGAGTCAGTGCAACAATAGCTGAGCCTAGAAATCACGTAGAATCTATAGCAGGAATTCATGCAAATCTTGTCGAACATATAGATTCGGAAAAGATGAATAGGGATTCACCAATGAGTATGATGCATCATATAATGATTCGACCCAGGAAAGGAACCCCTCTGAATGGAGCATTAGTCGACATAACTAGTTCAGTTACACATCAGAGAAGGAAACGTGATTTCTACCTCAGAGAGGCAAAAAATACAGGAGGCTGGAACTTTAATAAATTACAGAAAACCATAGGCTTTGCAGATAGTCATGAAGTGGTGGGAGAATGGCATTCACTAATGAGAGAAAATGAGTCAACTAGCAGAGCAAATGACCGAAGATATGACACAAGCGACCCTTCAATTCAAAACCTTAGAAGGCCGTATGCACATTGGCATGAGAGGCCGCTGAGGATACACCCCCTGGGGGATTCTGTTTGCGGAAGTTGCCAAAAAATGAATTATAGCGATGAAACAATAATTGTCCGAAATGATGATATTCCAAAGTTTAAAGAGTATACAGAAAATACTATTTCGGGAGAAAATTCATCTTGGGATCTCCCTCTTTTTAAAGAAGGAGAAGATATCGAAGTTAAGGGACTGGATACTTGTCCTCATTTAGAATTCGGTACTTGTTGGTGGTTCTCGCCACGCGATTCAGAAGCAATGGAGGCAAGGCCTGGAGATAATAGGAGATTCGAGTCATTCAGAGATGTGATTAGAGTGGGGAAACATACCGCCAAGAACAAACATTCTGATGAAGAAGAAATGGGAGATTCTAGTGCGAATTTTTCATTTAGAAAGGATCCAATTAAAGGCGCATATGAACGTGAACACTGGGCACCTAAAACTCCTGCAAAAGAATGGATACCCCATGATTTAGCAGTAGCGACACCCACACTTGAAGTGGGAGTCGATATGGACAATGTTTCAGAAGTAATTACTCACAAAGCGATACGGAACATCTCATCCTACAGGCAAAAAGTAGGAAGAGGGGGGCGTAAACCAGGAACTGATGGAATGGCGGTAACGCTGATGTCAATGGGGAGTAGAGATTTCCAACATTACAGATCAATGCATAGACTGGTAACTGCTGATATCGTAGACCCAGTTCCAATAGCAAAAAATAATGATGCCGTGAAGAAGAATGCAGCATATGAAGCAGTATTCGATTATGTTACAAAACATCATACAATAGAATTGATACCACAATGTGCAGAAGAATCGGCCTCTGTAGAAGATTGGAATGAGTGGCCGAATAGGATTAAGAATGCCATTGGCGATATTTGTGTACTAAATGGAGTCGAACCAATAAGAATCTCTAAGAAGTGTGATGATTATGTGAAATGGGCCTCCAATTTAGTTGAAGAAGAAGATTATGAAATACGAAATAAAGCGGCTTTAATCGTTGCGAAACATTTAGGATATTTCCTAGAAAAGACTCCAGATGGAGCAACTGTGATTCAATGGATATCATCGATGTTTGCACAAAAGAAACGTGGAGTAAGTGACCCAAATGCTAAGCAATGGAAACACTTCCATGATATTGTTCAAGAGATAGATGAATATTGGCAAAACCCAGGGGAGGAATTAAAAAATATACTTGACAAACTAAAAGATTCCATTACCAGGAAGAGCGTTGAAAATATAAGAAAATGCTATGAAAGAATTCATAATTTAGCACCCGATGATGTAGGTACAAAATTACTAGAAATTTTTGTAAAAAAATTAGAAGATTTTCCAGAAAAAGGTGAGTTCTTTGCAGAAGTCGAGGCTATGAAAGATGATGATGATTTTAGAATGAAAATGCGATATATTAGTTCTGTAATGTACACATGTCGAATTTTCCTGAAGGATACTCCTTTCTCTCCATTAAGCTCATTATTTAATAATCCTCATGAGAGCCCTGTTGAAGTTTTTGATGGTAATAGAATTATAGATAAAATAACCAATAATGAGGCAATGCGTTACACCCTCCCGGGAATGTGGACTCACCGTTTAGAAGGGGCTGAAAGATGGTTTTTAACCCATACAGGAGATGTGGATAGTAAGGAATATTACTTTAATATGCATCTCGATAATGAAGATCATAAATCACCATTAATGGAAGAAATAAAACCTGCATTAGATGATGATGAGATACTTAAATTTCCAGATATTCTAGAAGTGAGACCGAAAGAAAATATTGATTTATATAAACTAAAAAGTATCAAAGCGCAAAGAGATCAAGGTATTGGAGGAAATGATGCTCAAGTTATGGGGATACCTGTTAATCCAAACAATCCAGACCCATATTCGGGATTAACATTATCTGTAAGATCTGGTAATTTCAGGAAAAGTGGTGACCGTATTAGTAGCCCTCAATCAAAACAAATGAAGAGACCGAAAGCACATCCGATCTCTTGGTTATTGTCTAAAGATTCAGGAGAATATGATGAAATCATGACCTATAAGATTAGAAATGCAAAACCGGTTCATGGAGGAAAAGAATGCTTTCCAGTAACTAATCATCCCTTACTTAATCATATTTTTGAAAATATAACTTATGATAAAAAAATAGAAATCAAAAAGATAGTACTAGGAATTAGTCGTTCAAATGGCCCCATCCTTGTTCCAACAATTAATCAAAAGAATATTGCTTTTATAGATAAATTTAATACACGAGGAATAAGATTTAGAATTAAAAAAGAATTTATGGAAACAGTAGGGAAAAAAGGTGAATCATCAGAGCATCCATTTGATGAAAGAATTCTAAGAATGATAGGGTCAAAAATTCTATCGAATGACAAAATTCAACAGAAGCCATATAGAATTAAAGAATACTTAGACCTCATGGTCGATGAAGCATGGAGGCAATCAAACGATACTGTTGATGAAAATGCCTTCCCCAAGACTAATCAAGAATTTGTAGATTTATTATTCAAAAGTGGGAATCATTTTGATAGGAGTTATTTCGAGGAGAGGGCTAAATTTAGTTCTATAACAATTGATGAGAAAGTTGACCAAATAAGAAGTGATTTATTGGAACTGCATGAGGAATGGGGAACTCATTGCCTCAGTGATCTGTGTGAAAATCTAGAAATAAATATGAAAGAATGGTATTGTAAAACTTTCCTAAATAGTCTAGGCGTTATACTTGCAGATTCGATCGCTGAAATGGCAGGAGTACAATCAGGATCGATTGGTTACACTTACACTGTTAATGGTGAAGATTCCTGGATAGATGTCATTGATAATGATCCTGAAGGAAACGGTTCTATCGACTTGGTGAAGAGATATTTCCATATCCCCGTAGAAATAAGAGATTTGTCAGAACATTTCAAGGGGAAAAGACAAAGAAGTTACTTACCAACAATGTCATTTGTAGAGATATTAGAGAAGAATTTAGAAATTTGTCAAGAACATATGATACATTCTATTGCCATTTCTGAAGAAGAAACACCCCTTAGAATTGATGAAGATATGGAAATTGAAGCAAAAGAGATTAGAGAAAGATTCAGACAAATTTGGAGCGAACTAGGTATTTCAAATACAAGAGAGGCATCGCTTCATAATCGTAGATTGTTTTCAATTAATCAAGAAAATAGATTTGAAAAATTAGATAAAGAAATTGCTCTTTCGTTGTGTGACGTCGAATGTCCTGCTTGTATTGGAGACGGTTTTACAAACTTATTCCCAGTACATATCTCTGAATTCAACACATGTAGAGCAGTAGTAGATGATTCTTTGGGAGATTGGACAAAAATAGAAGGATATAAAAGACGATTTAGAGATTCTGAATTCTTAGCGAAAATCTCGGGTGAGAATGTGCCATCAGATAGTTTTATCAATATCAAAGGAAAAAACGATAATGAATTGGCTGTAATACAGCATTTTGTGAATTATCCGAGTCCTGCTGTAGGTTTTTCATGGACTAGAGGAATGGAGGTCCCTAATGATATTGACTTCCTAGTGAGGCATTTGGAGATAATCTAATGCCATCATTCCACTCAGGTCATCTTCGAGTATTTTGCCATGTACTTTTTGATGCAGCAGCAAAAATTGATGAAACAGAAATTAATGAACGTGAGATTATTATTATCTCACCTTGGATTTCAGATATTACAATCTCGACTTCTGGATGGTCTGAAAGTGCCATTAAATCATCTTTCAGCCCATATAGTGGAGGGAGAATTGAATCTCTAAGTGATGTACTAGGGCTTCTAGTAAAAATTGGTTACAAAGTTACTGTAGTTACACTTTCAACAGTAGGAAAATGGCTTCCTAAAAAATTAGATATTGGACAAACAAAAAGAGAAAGACAATTTATGGAAAAATTACAAAAATTGGGCGTCAACTGTAGAAGAAGAAATAACCTCCATATGAAATACCTATATACGCCATTTTCCATATTTTCAGGTTCTATTAATTTTACATTCAACGGCTTATCTGGAAGAAACCAAGAAGGATCATCTTTTTTTGTTAAATCTATTCATTCACAAGAATATAATCAGAGGAAAAAGAGAATTGATTCTGTGCTGGTAGGTGCGCAGAATTATTTCTCTTCGGATATACCGATTACTGATTATAAGATTACAAAATTTCCTAATTTCCCTAAATCAAAAATACCAGAAACATCTTTTGAAGGCTTCGAAAACTATCCTCCACTTTCCGATAATCTATACCCAAAAATGATACCATCAGGATATATTCCTCAAGGTAATATTGGCAACTTAATTGGTGAAAAGGAGATTTCTTCTATGAAGGCACAGTGTCTACAGGTGATAGTAAGAGTTGCTAATTGGAGTATCGAATTATTTTCACATGAACTAAAAAGAGGTTTTACAAAAAATGAGATTTATAGCGATGTAATTGAAAATATGAAAACAGAGAGCGAGGCTGAGAAGGTACCAGAAATCTATGTAATCAGAAATCTATTACTTCCCAATGATAAGATTCAAGAAAAACACATCATGGTTAGACTTGGCATTAGTAATGATGAACAAAGATGGAAAGAATGGCGTTACTCGACAACAAAATTGTTTGATGGATTAGAATATATCTCTGATAAAATCTCGAATGATATTGAGCTAACAGATAAGGATGCGAGAATCATCGAGGAATTAACGAAAATTTGCGACGAAGAAATAATGTTAGAACTTATTTAACGAAATTTGAACTGGTTCTAACTTTGGGAAAGCACTAGGATTATCCAGAAATAAATCTATTTTTCTTTGTATCTCTAAAATCATATTCACATTCACAGCATTACCTAATTGTTTGTAAGATTGATTATCTTGGTCGCCTAAAACAAATGGTTTACCAAAAATACCGTCTACATCAAAACTCTGAATTCTGGCACATTCTTTCGGAGTTAAATGACGCTTAAGCCAGCCAACCACAGGAATTTGGGCCATGGCTACTAGTGCAGGGAAATAATCGCCTCGTTTTACTCTAATACCTGATGGCCTAAATTGGAAGATATTTTCCCAATTTGTCCTACTATCAGGTCCTGCTTGCCATTCATATTTGGTTCTGCTAACTGGAAGAATGGGGTTACCCTCATTATCCATATCAAGTACTTTCCAGCGTTGTAGCCAACTATCTATAAATTCTTTATTTTCTGAATATAATAATCGATTTTTACGAACAAAATCTTGCTTCCATAGAGGCAAATTTATCTTTTTTATTATATCTGATTTTTTCATATTCGATTTAATCGGACGAACCCATCCATATGATGACCAATTTTTATGAATCTCAATTAATTCTTTTTTTGTGTATTGCTCAAGATCACCGGGGAAAGGTGCTGAGCCCTTGAATGAATCTGCCCAGATAGGATGACCTGGCAATTTAGTGTCTACATTCACATTTTTTAGGAAATCTTCCCATATGTTTAGCCAGTGAATTTCTTTTTCAGACATGTTATATTTCTTAGAGACTTTTTTATCCAGTATTGTTCTAACGTCAAGAACATTTTTTGGTTGTTCATCTGGAAATTCGAATTGATGACCCCGTGTTAAATCTGAACGTATTGCTACAATATACACTCTTTTTCTAACCTGGGGTATACCAAATTTATTAGGAGACAAAATTGCATAATCATGACTGTATCCTAAAGCAGTTAGTCTTGATTGAATAACAGAGAACGTATTTCCATTATCATGGTTAACTAAATTAGGAACATTTTCCAAGAATAAAATAGCGGGTTTATGCTTCTCAGCGAGTGTACAAATATCGTGAAAAAGAGTTCCCCTAGTTTGATCTGTAAATCCTTTTTGTAAACCACCCTTACTGAATGGTTGGCAAGGGAATCCTGCACAAATTATATCCATTTCAGGAATTTCATCTATCACTTCTCTGATATCACAGTTTACAGGAGAACCTTGAGGTTGCCCCCAATTAGATTCGTAAACTTTCGCTGCATGTTCGTCTATATCTGTGGCAAAAACACACTCATGACCCAATCTATGTAAAGCGGCATGGAAACCACCGATACCACAAAACAAGTCTACAAAGCGCATCAGTAATGTCTTTTAGGCGACGGTTATTAAGCTCGACGGATGGAACTAGAACAAATTGTTAAAAGAATCGCAGATTTAATCCCAATTATAGATAAAGAAACAGATGAGCAAAATCATAATCAAAGAAATAAAAGGCCTTATGTCAAGGGAGTAACTACTCTAAGAGAGCCACAGTTAACCAAAGAAATAGTTCGTAGTTGGTTATTGGAATACAAAGATGAACTTTCTCTAATAGATGATGAGATTTCATATCCAGATAAAAAATCAGAAAAGTGCGATTTAGTACTTACAGATGCTAAAGAGGATATCCCTTTTGGCAAATTCGAATGGGCGATTGAAATGAAGTATCTGAGGCTGGTGGGTAATAATGGAAATAACAATGATTATGTTATGCAGAAAGCGATTTCTCCTTTCCTAAAAGATAGAAGTCTTATACATGATATTGAGAAGTTGAAAAATGCAAAATTTGGGAAAAGAAAGGCGATAATTTTCTATGGTTTTGATTATGATGATGGTTCGGAAAATCATGCAGAAATAATATGTAATAAAATAAGAGAATCTATTGGAAAGTCAACATTTTATGTGGAAGAACCTAACAAATCTTGGTTCAAGACAGATGCAAAAACAGGAAAAGAAACCAATCTATTTCTTACTAAAGATTTGAATCCTACACCTAAAAATATCGGAAGAGTGGTTAGATCTGAACACAAACACGGTCGTTCTTACTCTCTTGAATCTGTGACTGAAGTAATTGATGCGTTCATCAGATTAAATCAAATTACAATTGGTGGCCCATATATTTCTCATTTTTCTGGACTAGAAAGACATCCATGTGCTGAATTTGGAAGAGTTGTTGGTTGGGAAATCAAGTAATTTAGCCCTTTGTTTGAAATAGGGATGGTCGGTCGGCCGAATCATGGCAGACATGCAAACAACCTACATTATGATCAAACCTGATGGCGTGCAAAGAGGACTTGTTGGTGAGATAATCAATAGATTCGAGCGTAAAGGACTGCGTATGGTCGGTCTTCGTCAACTAACTCCTTCAATGGAATTAGCAGAAGCTCACTATGCAGTTCACTCAGAGAGACCTTTCTACTCTGGACTTATTGAATTCATTACTTCAGGGCCTGTAGTAGCTATGGCATGGACTGGTGTAGATGCAATATCAGTTGCACGTAACATCATCGGCCCTACAAATGGAAGAGATGCTGCACCTGGAACAATCCGTGGAGATTGGGCAATGGATATTGGTCACAATATCATTCATGGTAGCGATGGAGAAGACACTGCATCATTCGAACTTGGACTATGGTTCCCTGATGGACTATGTGACTGGGTACTTGATGCTGAGTCACAAATCTACGAATAAAATAATTCAATTAATTGAGGAAGGAACATGAGGTGGTCACGATGGAAAACCGTAGACAACCAATTGTTTCCGTACTAGGTCATGTAGATCATGGTAAAACCAGTCTACTGGATCATATTCGTTCTCTTGGTTCAGGCAGACAAGCTTCTGTAATGGATCGTGAAGCTGGTGGAATTACTCAACATATTGGAGCCACTGAAGTTCCTGCTGATTTGTTGAATGAACTATGTTCACCACTAATGGGTGGAAAATCATTTGATTCTCCAGGACTTCTATTCATTGATACTCCTGGTCATCATTCATTCTCAACTCTACGTTCACGAGGTGGTTCTTTAGCAGATGTTGCAATCTTAATGGTAGATATTCATGATGGATGT
>Ga0233439_10003007_pt1 | contig 18230 bp, 5 predicted proteins | sample SI_123_September_6_FD_182713 | JGI IMG/M metagenome (GOLD analysis project Ga0233439, IMG submission 182713) | Seawater microbial communities from Saanich Inlet, British Columbia, Canada - SI_123_September2016_100_MG | ecosystem: Environmental > Aquatic > Marine > Inlet | place: Canada: British... | reverse complement strand
AGTCGGTCTAGTTAAAACACCACGTCTAGGTTGACCATACTTGCCTCCCGACAAAACATTGTCAGAAAGAACAGGCATACCTCTAACTTGTGCATTGCCCTCCACACCAATTACTCCCGAATAAATGGACCAGTCCCAATGGTGTCCATTTCTTAAGAACCCTGCACTACCATGTACTGAGTTTGTGCCTGTCATGTTCCATGCACTATCATCTCTAACCCAAAAGTCTTCAAGAGCGTTGCTCCCATCAGGTAATCCCGGCCCTATCAGATTATTAACTCCTGTAATGTCCGTAAACCTGTATTCAATACGGTACGACTCATCTAAGAATCTTTCTTGAGTGTCTTTCCTAGCCGTAAATAAACCACTAAAAGCTTTTCTAGTTAAAGGCACTGTTGCAGGATCGTAGGCGTTCATAAAAGAAAGTGGTGTCGTATCAGTAGCTAATCCTTGAACAGAAATAACCCCACTCCTACCTTGCAATAAATTCCCATATTCGGGGGCAACTTGTCCTGTTTTTAACACCTCATGTAAATCATAAGAGTTAAGGTTGAACGCAACAGGTTGGAAAGCAGGGTAAGGAAGCGTGTCACTTCGAGTAGTGTTTTGTAAGAGATTAACACTGATCCTATTTAGTCCGTATGTAGTACCACTCGACAAACGATCCCAAGCTGTCACATAAGTACCTGTGTCACTATTAAATTGAACATATTTCGCTACCAATGCTGAAGCTTCAGACCCTGCGTCAGCTACGTCTTTATCCGCAATAAAAACAACAAAGAAATCCGTCATAGAACTACAGCCCGGTCCATACTCCACGAAATAATGTTCGTCAATGACCATTTCTAAAGTTGCTTCAGGTGAAAGAGCGACTGAAGTATTTGCGTTTGCTGATGTAGTTCCATATTTAGGGTAGTTTGTGTTGTAAGTAGTATCGTTGGAGTGTTCGCTTGAAACCTCTTGTATGTTTCCTGTGAGGTTCTCTAATGTCTGATAGATTCTGAACCCTTCTTGGTCATACCTAAAGATAGAAAAGAACTTACCTGTTGCATTGGTGCTTGCAGGGTAACCAAAGTATACTCTAACAGTAGTCGTTAAAGCACTCACGATCAAAGAGTGAAGTTTTGACGAGTGATATAAACACTTCTTACTTACAGTTACGTTTTCACCAACTGTTGCAGTTGGTTTTAAAACTTTAGAAGTACCCAAACCATCGTAATGATAAGTAGGGTCTTTCACCGAAATGCCTGCTAAAGCACCCTCTGAGAAAGAACAAATGCCTGTATCTCCATTAGGGTAGATTAAAAGATCTACACCAAAAGAATCACTTCTTATGTTTGTCGAGTGAGTGGCGTTTGTTTTGTCCTCTACTTTTATTGTAATAAACTGATCAGTTGTTGTCTTTGTGCCAAGTGTACCTAGACCGAGTTGAGAATAAACAGTGAGGGTATTGTTTGCTGTTATAGCACCTAAGTTTATTTGGTGGATGTCAAAAGGTTCACTAAAAGTCCTAATAGGAGATGTACCCTCATCTGAGTCTAAATAATGAGGGTATGTGAAGTTGTATATGCTTGGGTCGGTAGAGACAGCGTTGAGCGTTAAAGTGAAAGCTATATTGTTCTTTACTGTAGGATAGGCGTTAGTGGATTGGTGTTTAACAGCCACACTTCCTCTAGGTAAAAGATATTTAACTCCCGAAATAACGGTGAAATAACCTCTCTCTCTCTTAATTACCCTATCTCCCGAAGCAACAGGTGTTGGGTGTGCTACACCAAAACTTAGATCCTCTGAAGAAAATACCCATCGGTCGACCCCTCTTTCTGTAACATGAATGTTAGGTCTAACTAACGGATTAGAAATCGAGTCAAGGGCAGGCTCTACTTGAGGTACTCCCTTATCTGAATAACCATCAGCATCCACAGCTACATTGTCTATATGCTCTACCTCAAGAGCATTAATAAAGTTCACACTCCATAAGTCATCTTCAGTCGGTTGAATACCGTCTCGGACAAGGCTCTCAAAAGCATCTTCAGTTTTGAAATGAACAAGAGCGTAAGATCCTTTCTTTCTACCCGTACTATCGCTAATCGTAGGCTCTAAAAGAGAGTAGTCAACAACGTGCCTAAATCTAGCGACTTGGAAAGTATAGAAGTCATCTCCAAAGGTAATGTAGTTCCCCGCAGTATCAAAATCGGTAGTCGTTGAAGCAGGTTGGACAACAGAAAAGAATCTCTCTCTTTCTGAAGTAGGTGTCTTTACTCCACTAGGAGAGTAATCAGCTAAAACTGGAAGCCTATAAGACAAGAAGTTTGTAATTGTTTCTACCCAAGCAGATCCATCCCAAGAATAAGCTCCGCCCAAAACAGGGAGTTGCCCTTTAGTGCTGTCTACCGTAGTTACCCCATCACCGAAGTAAGCCGCATTTGCCTCTCTTAAAAGACGAACTGAGCCTAAGTTCTTGTTTTTATTGGCTTGAAGGGATGCTATGTTTGTACCCCCACTAGCTAAGTCAGCTCTTTTCTTTCCTGTTTGTATCTCATATAAATCATATTGACCTGTGAGCTTACTAGGGAAGGCAGACTGATCTGTGCCTACTGAGAAAATAGAAACATCTGTTTCATTCAACCCGACATTAAGATTAATTGCAGCTACAACTCTGCTCTTGATGTCATCAACACTCGAAGCTGATGTGTAAGATAGATTAGTAGTTCCCCCATCTTCCCATCTTAAAAGAGCTACAGTGCCTCTATCCGCAGGGAATAATAAACCCGATACGGTAAAGCCCTCTTTCGCAGAAGCTAACTCAGTGAGATTAGTGTCATCTCTAGGGATAACACGTCCATGTTGATGGACTCTACCGTTATCCTTCTGAACACTACAGATGAAAGAAGCACCCTCTCCCCCTCCTAGTAGAGTTATAGGATTATCTAACACATTAAAGATACTATCTGTTCGTGCGTCAGAACCATCATTTGCAGTTCCTGATGGGGTTGGGGTCTTCAGATTATAACCAAAAGTCTCACTAGCGGATAACTTAAAATGGCTAGTGGTATCGGTTATGGTGATACCGTCCAAAGTTATTGAACTCTTGCGATCCCATATCTTACTGTCTGCTTGCTTGAGCATACCCCAATCAGGATTACCTGAATGACTCGCAGAAAGAGAACCAAAAGAATAACTCTTACTGTCTTCCCCCAAGCGAGGTGGTTTATGTCTCACTTGAGAAGCTAAGTCATCAAAATGACTTTGAGCTTCATCACCTAAATACGTTTCAAAGGGGTTCTCGGCTGAGATCTGAGAAGCGTCATAAGCGTCTTGGGGCATCAAAATCTGAGTGGTGCTGTTTCCCTTTGCTTTATCATTGCAACTACTAGATCCTGCACCAACTTTAACTATGTTAGGGTCTGTTGTCTTTGGCATCTCTATACTCCACTAAGAATGAGGTCTTTTGTTTTATAAATACAAGCTACTGTCCTGTTCTCCGTAGAGAATAAAACATTATTCTTTCTTGAGTCCTGACCTGACTTATAAGGTAACTCACTAATCTTAGAGATCACCACAAGTACAATCTCACCGTTTCTAAAGTGAACCTCATTGTCTCCTACACTCGAAGACTCCACCCTCGCTAGGAAAGGTAAAGCATTTTTGTGGAGGACACTTTCATCAAGGGACTGTGAGAAAGAGTTGGGCTTGTATCCCGAAGAAACAGTCTTGTATACAACCCTGTTTTCCCCATCTAAGGCGGGTGTTGAAAATGTGATATTTCCCGTAGTGTCCATAGGTAATACTGAAGAAAGAGCCATCAAACCTGAGTTGATAGATATGTCTTCAATCACCATGCGAGTAGACCCCATCAAGTCGGCTTCGCTTGTGTAATCACCAACATCAGGATGAACCCCGATTTGTACAGAAGGAGAGGCATAGGGATAAGAATCTTCAGAAGTAGAAGACCCTGACTGAATCGACCACAACTTTTCAGAGGTTTTAATCGGTTTGACTGTAACCTCAGTTGGTAAGTTCAAAGGAGCATTTTTCGCACCAAAAGTCTGAGAAGCCCTAGCCCTATAATACACACCTACTTGATAACCATTAGTGCCACTATTGGAGACAGGTGCTCGTGGGTAGGAGACTAAAGAAACTAATCGTTGCCCTACAAACGGAGCCGCCCAAGATAACTCAGAATCAGTTGTCCCTAACTTACTTCCTGTTAAGTTCAAAGTGATAGAAGCATTTCCATTAGTGCTGTCAGTTAAAGTTGGAGTGTACGAGTTTGAGTCATCAACGTGTACTTTCCAAGGCACTTTAAGAGTAGTTCCTGTAGCAGTAACAAAGCTCTCAGTTATTGAACTTACTACTCTTTCTAAGCTCACCTCACGAACACCTTCTCTAAAGAAGACTAGAGGAGGGATAGCTACTGAATCAGTTGCTCTTTGGTCGGTTTTATATTCAATCACAGACCCCGTTGAATAAACTTCAGAGTCTGGGGTTGGGATAATCACAGGAGTAGCATTTAAGCCCTCTTTCGCAGGGTATTCTACAAGTAATGTGATGAACAATCTTCTAGGTGATCCCACATTACCACTAGCGTTACCTACCATCTTGTAAGTAATAAATGAGGTAGGGTCATTCTGGTCAGTTAAACCTAAGTCAATCCCTCCCGTAACCTCTGTGAGATTTCGATCAAGCTTAAGAGTGATTGTATTTGAACCTAATCCTGTCACTGTAGAGAAGAAAGCTTCTTGGGAAGCAACAAGATTGTAGTTTCCTTCATCATGCCAACATTCTAGAACATCAATCACCTTAGTTCCTGTTGGGAAAACTTGATCAAGATCTAAGTCCACCAATGCAAATTGGTCAGCCCAAAATCTAAAATCAGATGAGGATTCTAGCTCGGTCAAATCTATCGTGATTGTAGTATCCTCATACCATTTATTAGCATTAGTACCTGCCACAGTGATTGCCGTTTGATGGTCATTAGTACCATCAGGATATACCTCTAAGACTAACCTAGAAAGAACAGGAGCGTCTGAGAAGCGATTGGTGACTTTATCAAAGTTTCTTATGAACGTCCCTCGATTATTCGTGTTCGGCCCACTCAAAGCAGTAGATCTGCCTATTTCATCACAAACAAGAGGAGCTGTCGTTAAGTCTCCACTCCCGTTGGCAAGGCTATTAAAGTCTGAAGAGTCCATAAACCATGTTTGAATATTGTTATCTAAGAGCAATCCAAACTGACGATCTAACTCCGCACTGTAGTCTAATCCTCTAGGGAAGACTTTCTTCCTTAAATCGAGTACGTCTATTTCAGCTATTTGGTCTGAAAACAAACCATCGGGGCGATCAGACTTATTCGCAGGTATCGGCAACGGAGTACCTTCGTTTATGGAACTATTTGAACTTCCTGCATGGTTATGTAAAAGACCATTGTTTGCTTGCTCTTCAGGGTCAAAGCCCCCTACGTTTCTTCTGAACGCAAAGCAAACAGGGAGAGCATATACATACCCGTCTACTGTACTTAATGCCGTAGCATTAGCTTCTGACCCATCACCTGCATAATAAAGACCCGTATCATTTCTAGGGAAAGTACCATCACTTGCTCTTGAGAAAGTGTAGCCATTCTGAGCTGAACCTGCCCCCCCTTGAGCAAAGATATTGGTGTTACTAAATCCATCGGGTTGGACTTTGGGGTTGACTCCATTCCCTGCACTTGTTCCGTAGTTGTAATCAGCAGAATAAACTCTGAAGCGATACTGCATTTGAACTCTACGAGTGGTTTCCTCATTCAAAGTCGTATCAATAATGTCATCGTCTAAATGTGCCGAAGAATGTGATTGAGTGTTCCCTGCATAATAAATCTTATTTGCAGATGGAACACCTTCTCCACTTGAACCCCCCGCAGGATTTTTAACTGTGACCGCAGAAGCGTCTACGGCAATCGTAGATGTGAGAACTACGTTATTTCCATTTGTTCCACCATCAAAAGTAAGAAAGACAAAACCTGTACCTCTTGTGGTTGCCGTAACATTCACACCAAGTGTATTGACGGCATTGATTGCGTCTCTGATATTGCGAGCTGTTTCTGATTCAGAAGCTCCTATATCAAAGTCAGTGCCTGCCACTAATTCCACTAAAGCCCCCCCAAAAGAAGTTCCATTTAAAGAGACTTTATCACCCGCAGAAAGAGAAGCGTTCGTATTAACTCTGAACCATCCTGAAGCATCTGTTGCAGGGTTCACTAAGGCGAACCAAAACTCAAGAAATACAAAGTCTGTTCTTTTGATGTCGGGTGCATTTCCCGTAGGAGTAGAAGGACTGCCTAAGTCTATGTAATTGTTACCTGTACTATTTGAGTCGTTTGTTCCACTAATGTAAACTTCATGCCCACTCAGATTTACATAGAAAGGCTTGATCACTAAATGGTTTGCTTGAAAGCTTCCATGTGTAGGGGTGTAAAAAACAAAGCCCCCTTCACTCTCATTGACAGGGTAATCTGAGATGAAACCACTAGGGATAGACTTCATACTAGGTTGATTAGCGATACTTTGAGTCAAGTTAAGCTCGCTATCAAGAATGGACTTTCCCGTTTGGTAAACAACAGAAACCCAAGACCGATTAGTAGGGTCGAGATTTCTAGATGTTGTTGATATGTAGTCAGCCATGACTCACCTTTCTTAAAAAGTAAGTCTCCAAGTAAGTGCCAAAACACTTCCTTGCAACTTATGGATAACAGGGAAAGTAAGATAGTTAACGAGTACATCTTTCGTGGAAAGATTAACCGCACCATTACCTTCTCTAATAGAAGAAGTGACTGCTCCATCAACCCCTGTAGAAAGAAGACCCATCTCAGTTAGACTCGCCCCTTGAGCTTCAGACTCATTAAAAACAGTGGTCAGATCAATCACGTTTGTAGGGTAAGAAACCTCTGCTCCTGTACTATCCCTGTAAACAACGGAACTAAAAGCTTTTCGGACTAACTCGCTGTTCAACTTTCTTTGAGTATTAAGAGCTATATCAGGATTAGTTATGTCACCCGAAGCACCATTTCCGATGGCGAGCATATTCAAACCCGTGACTCCTGCGTGTCCACTAAATAACATAGCAGCTAAAATCCCACCATCAAGTGTATAGATGTTTCGTTTCTCTAAGACTAATTCTTCCCTGCCGTCTGGGTGTATAATCTTACCAAAAACATCCCCCCTTATTTTGTATTGGTTCTCTCTCAAAGCAAGGGAGAACCCAACACCTGCTGTGGTTGGATTATTTATGTTTTCCTTAATCTGACTCATTTTGTCCTCCTGTTGGGGTTTTATACCTTTGTTAAATATAAACATATAACTACTATTATGTTGAGAACAGTAGTTTAGATATATGCTCTGTCACCACGTTGGGCTCTTGATTCAATCGAGTAGAATCCCCGATTAAACTCGTGGCACTGTTAAGTTTTAGATTAGGTGCGTACAACTTACCTTTATCCCTCAAAACATTCATGGGTGAGTTAAATGGAGATCCTGATATTTTAAGCTCTAGGGCATCATCTTCAAAAAAGATTTCCTCCCCTGTTATACCCTTCAGAGTCTCTTCTTTTTTCTGTATTAAAGTACGAGGACTGTCTTTACTGTTATCAGTACTTCCACGCAGTCTTCTGCCTTGAGGTCTATTCATCAATTCCTCTACTGAAGGAGGATTGATTGAGTCTGAAGTAGGGTCGAAATTAACTAAAACAGGATCGAGGAAAGGCACTTGACCTTCACTTAAAGATTCCCCTCCCTTATTCCAACTCTCACCTGACTTAAGAGGAGTACTAGAGATCGCTTCTAATCGAACCATTGTGCCATCTGAAACGTCTATAAATAAAACCCCTCCCACAACTTTAAAATCACTCACCTCAAGGTTCGTAGAAAGATTAGTAATACTGATTATATGGTCAGGTAAGAAACCAAAAGCATATAAAGGCACAGAACCTTTAGATACCTCTGCTACCCCTCTTGCAATATCAGTGACTCTTTCTCGGCTCACTTTATGTAATGAATCTGACTGATTCAAAACAAGAGAACCCAAGCCAAGGTTTTGGTTGTTTAAACCATGTGTTCTCTTAGTCGAAGTCTTTAAAGTAAATATCTCTTTAGTCTTTGGTTGGACAGGCAATGCAGGAAATAACCCCACTGAAGGGAGATTGCCCACATCTAAACCTTTAAGATTACGATCTAAATGATGACCTCTATTTGAGAGGACTTCTGCTGTACCCCTCGCACGAGGTTTATTTAAAACAAAAGATGAGTTATTCAACTCAGTGAAAGAGAAAGAATCGCCCTCTCCGTAAGGTACTCTGAAAGTCAGCTCTGTGTCGTTTGCGATCAGTGTGGATAGAGTCAGCTTGTTAGTCAGTGGCTCATAGTTTTCAACCGTATGACTTTCTACACTAATCAAGTCGCTCTTGAGTAATGGCATCCCTCTGTATGTCTTTCTAACAGGAATGTTCAGTATTACTTTAGTTTTGTTGTCCCCTACATCATTTGAAACCACTACCTTTGTCTCTCTATATTTAAGTGCAGGAGACTTCCAAGAATAATCATAAAAAGTGATTTCTTGGAATCCGTTAGTAGTTGCAATGTTATCTGTCTCTATCTCTAAAGCTCTAAGATAGAAAGTAAAGCTCGATCTTATCTCTACGAAGTAAGCAGAGTCATCTAGCAAAACAAGCTCTCCTTCACCTAAATAAGAAAGAGAAAGATTACCTGCGTCATTTATGAAGTACCCACTAGAAATTGAACCCGTACCTGACGTAGAAAAGCGAGGTACTTCCCAAGCATAGTTTCCGTCTTCAGGAACAATCTCTGTGAGATCCACAACTCTTCTTAATAAAGGAGAAACATCTTCCCCATTCTCTTGTGCGATCACTCCCGCATAACTTACTGACCTAGAAAGAACCCTATCTGACTTCTCTACTAAGCTTCTAAATACCCTTATGCTTTTACCTACGGAGTACCCATAAACAATGTTCTCATAAGTACCATTTCTCGCTCGTCTTAAATTCTCTTGGAAAGAACTTGAGTAAGTAAAACATAAACCTGTTGATGTAGAGGTGTCATAAGCAGGGGTAGGATCATCGGGGTTATTTCTTTTAAAGTTTACTGTCTGTAATGTGGGAGGGGAAATAGTCTCACCAAGAACAGAAGAGATCTCACCTAGTTTTATGTGAGCAGGTTTAGTTGTTCTTAAAATCTTCCTAATGTTGTTCTGTAGATTGACAATCTCTTGAGGGAGACTCAGATCAATTGCGTGAGTGTGAGAGTTCCCATCCTTATCTTTATAAGGTTGAACTACACCGTCTATAATCTCATGTTGATGTAAATCATCGCCCCAAGAATAACCGATTGGGGAAAGAGTTGAACCAATACCTTTATCGGGAGCAAATACGAAGTGTCTATGCCCATCAGTCGGTTGAGTGTAACCTAAGATTGAAGTTAGAACCCTTATTCTGTGGTTGTCTACTTGCCTTATCTCTATTTTAGATCCGTTTGATGTTTCTGTGAGTAAGTTCTGTATCACTTTCTCTTCAGAACCCTCAATCAAAGCATGGGTTGTATTCGTTATGATCTGTCTAAGAGTTAAATCGTCTTTAGAGGTGGGTGTGTTCTCTTCATCAAAGATTAAAGATGTAATCTTTGACGTTAAAAACTCCACCCTCATCTCATTGAAACTGCCATCATCATCAAGATCTGAGATGTCCAAAATGACTTGTGCAAAAAGATTAGCTACTCCGTCATATATAATCTTATGATTAGGACCGAACTGATTTGAGTTGTAGTTAGATGACGTACCTGTAGCTAAAGATTGACTGATCTTCTCAGACAATAAGCCTACAAAGTTTCTTGTTCTTGTGGATTGGTATTTTAAAGGGTCTTTTGTCTTTCTCTTGTCATAAAAAACTTTCATTATTCCTCCTCAAACGTAAAACTTAAGTCTCCCACTGAGAAAGAAGAAAACTCATTTAGTCGAGCTTCTGTAATAACCTCTATTTTGTCAGAAACTACATAATCCAACTCGAAACCATAAACAGAAGGGTCATCTCCTGCTTCGAGTCCTACAAGAAGTTTACTTGAACTTTCAGAAAGACCTGTAAGACCTGAGTCTCCTAAAATAAAAGCAGTGTCTTTTACCCAATTTGAAGGAGTGCTTTTCTCTAGGTTGTTGAGAAGATTAAGCGAAGTTTCTTTCTCAGTGCTTTTATTCTTCTTAAAGACCCTAGCTCCCGTACCTCCTCCAATTTGAGGGGTGTTCAAGATCCTCGTGTCAATGATCCAAACTCGAATACTAGAGTTAGAAAGAGAGGTTACTTCTCTATACTCAGATAAAGATACTTTTACTTTCTCTCGGACAATGAAAGTATCCTCTGCAAAAGACATACGGACTAAAGGCAAACTAACGTGGCTCACACCTTCAGTCGCATTGATTTCTCTAACCACTTCTGAAGGTCTTAATACTCCTCCGACATTGTTGGAGATAATCAAGTTAGATAAGTTATATTGCAGTAAATCATTCACATCAGAAGATGAAGTTCCCTGAGTTAAAAACACCGAAGCACTAATGTTGAGCGGGGCTTTTCTTATTTCTTTCACGACTACATCAGCACCTAAGTTCTTTTGTTTATCTAAGAGATCTTGGGCTGTCTTAATGACAAGGTTTGTTATGTAAGAAATCGTGATGTTCTCAAGGTAGTTATAAGAGATTAAAATAGTCTGTCCGTCTGTGATATTTGAAGTTGATGTTCTCTTGATCGATACCTGACCTTCTCCGTCATCAAGGATCGTAAAGTCAGGGTTTAGCGAGTAAGGATTGTAATAGGAAACATTCTCAAGACTCTTAACTGTAATAGAAAGAGGGTCTGCCCCTAGCTTTAAAAGTCTCTCCTCGTAAAACCCCGAAATCACATGGGATTCCTCGGAAACAGTTTTTATCTTATCTCCCGTACTGTTTGAGAGAGTGACGCTCGTTGTATCCTTAGTTGATCTCCCTAAAAGTAAAGGGTCGTTATTGTTGTCGAAAACATAACCTGTAACAGCAGTCGCACTCTCATCTAAAACTGAAACAATGCTCCTTACAGGTTGCCTAGAAAGTACCAACTTGGAACTTGCATCACTTCTATAGTCGCCTACAATAATGTCAGCTAAACCATACGAGTTTTGAGCTATGGTCGTGTCTAATCTTATTGTCCGATAGTCTTCAACTGTGTAGCCCGTAAGATCAAAATACTTCTGCTCTGACGCATTATATAAGCCAAAGCGTATATGAGTGAAGGTACGGTCAATCAGCTCATAAATAGGCGCATCCACAGTGGCCTCTAATGACCTAAAACGATAAGACCCAACCCCACCTACAGGAATGAACTTCGATCCGAATTTAGAGTTATATGAAGGGGCAAAGACATCAGATACAGTAGTTAAAGATTCACCTTTAACCCAAACGTCTACTTTCCCACCTTTGTTATCATCTCTCTTCATGTATTCACTAGAAGCGTCAACTATAAATGAATCTGAAACACCCGCCACCGACCGACTGATTCTTTCATAACCTCCCTTTGTTCCGCCATCAACTGAATCAAGAGAACCTAAAGCCCTCACAGCTAACTCGTTGTTTGTTTCTACGTCATCTCCTCCAAAAGTAGGTGAAGGATTAGTGACAGAAAGACCCAACGGAGAACCTGTCGTAATCTTCCCTGAAGTAAGATTTCCTGAAGTACCCCCTGATTCTGCAACCACAGGAACTCGTACTGAATACTTCTTTGTCACAGGGTTAAAGAACTTAGACGCATCTGCTAAAGGCATAGAGGCTGAAGTTGTTGTTAAGAAAGAAACACCCATTCCACTTACTCTCGTACCACTAGGGATAGAGAAAGAGAGAGTCGGTGGTGTTTTAGTGAAGAACTCCACCTCACCACTAGCTTGAGTTGAGAGCCTTCTTTTCACACCAAAGTTTATGGCTAATTTCTCAAACGCATTATCTATCAAAGTTTGAAGTTGAGTTTCTGATTCCAAAAACAAAGAAGACATTAAAGCTGTCTTATATTGACTGTCCTCTACGACTATAGAGCGACCTTCATTTAAAGGGTCATCTATTTGAAGTAAACCTAAGAAGCTTGAGCTTCTATATGAGAAGTCTAACAAGAACCTCGCTCTTTCCATTTCTGAAATAATCGGGTCTATAATAATGTCTCGGACGACTGAACCCGCTTGGACTGAAATATCGGGTTGAGCCAAGTAAATGGATTTTACCATATCAGTAGTTAAGTCATCTCTAGATACTACAGGTAAAGAGGTCGTTGTATTCAAGATGTTTACAGGCTTACCTGAAACCTCGCTTGAATAATAAGATTCAACCTCAACTCCATCAATCACTTTGGTAGCTCCAATTATATAGTATAAAGGCTCTGACGCAGGGAGTGTTGTAAAGCGTCCAACTTGGACAGTCCGAGGGGTCGATAAGTTAGTTCCTTCTCTATTGTGAACAAACGAAATCTCTGTCCTCAGATATACATTATTTAACGTAGAGTTGACCCTTAAGCGGTTGGCGTATTCAGGGATCTCTAACTCACCTAAAGAAGTGCTAGAAAGAGCTGTATCACCTTCTTTTTGATTCACTAAAACTTCAGCAAATAACGGATCTGCTGTTTTTAGTTCTACATCGGTCTTAATCTTCCCTATTTCTTCTACTACCTCTGTCCTAGTTCCAAACTTTACAGGGTCTATCGGATCTAGGTTAATCTGAGTGTATCCCTCAACTCCTCCACCTGAAGTTGTACTCGCATAGATTGTATAAAAAGATACGTCAGAATCTGTATGAGAAAAAGCAATTTCTACAGCGTCTCTTTGTCTCCGTACAAACACCCCGTCAGGTGGAGCAGGTAAGTTTAAAACCTCAGAAGAAAGAATAACATTTACTGTGTACCTTTTATTGAAGTTATCAATAAGAGTGAAGCTGTTGACACCCGAAGAAAGAGTGAACCCGTCTTGAAACTGAGCAGGGTTGGGGAAAATGAAAGTCCCATCTCCATTAAGTAAAACCTCATCAGAAGCAGATGTGAAAGTAAGAGAACCATATTCTACGTCTATTGACGTGACACTCGAAGAAGCGTTTCCTCTTATGGTGGTGCTTTCTTTCGCTGTGGAGTAATTTGCAGGGAAGGTCGATTTTGTGCCTTCGGGGTTTATTATATTTAGAATCATGTCAAATCTCCATCAAGAGGTATTGAACCTGGAACAGCAAAAATTATGTTAATACTTACAGGTTTGGATGAGAAACTTTCAACCGTCACTCTAACAAGATAAGAAGTCTCATCATCTCCTATAGTGGATACCTCAACACCCCTAATCCTACGAACTCTTTCCTCAAGAGACATAGGTTGGATCTTTGATTGTTGAGTCTGAACGTCTATCAAATCATTTAAAGATTTTCGGACTGAGGACTTTAATGACTGTACCACCCCTGCACTTACTTTTTGTCCGATCAGAGAAGTCGCAGTTGAACCATAAAATATGTGATATGGATTACTCCCTCTTTGAGTCAAAAGAGCTTTAGCTACCCTCTGATAAAGAAGATCATAATCTTTAATGGTTGTTAAGTCCCCCACACTGTCAAACCTTAAATCATTCTCCACACCCGTACCTGCACACCTCCTACAGTAACTCTTCTCCACACCGTAAGAAAGATCAAACTCTCCCTCATTAAAGTAAGGCTTAGAAAGAAGTATTTTATACCCTACAAAGTTCTTCTGTCTGACTAGCTTCCAAGATGGAAACAACTCTTTAGATTTAGCTCGGAGGGTGGTTGATGAAAAACCTAGCTTACTTAAACTCGCACCACTTAGCTTAAAGCCATCAGAAAGAAGATTATCTGTAATCTGTATGGACTTCTGATAAACAGTCGCTTTTAAGGGAGAAGGTAGATTCTTATTTAAGACAGCTACCATTTCAGCTTGATTTATAATCTTTGAAGGAAGTGTTATTGTGGTCTTTGTAAGACCTGCTCCCTCCACGATCAAAGCGTTAGACGTGCTGTTTATTCTGTAGGGTGAAGAGTTCGGAAACACCACCGTAGCACTCGCCTTTAACCCCTCAGAAGGTATGCTAATGCCGTCTTTTCTTAACTCTAGTAAGCTAACACCTGCAATCGGAGATAAAGTGATTATCTCTCGACCACCCAAGATCGAAACTGTCTCGTACCTTATATGGTGAGGACACGCATGGGCTATTTGAGCATCTATACTCATCGTTCACACTCTCTTTCTAAATTTTGTCTCACGAAAGAGAGTGTGAGATAAAGTCTTTATTGGTTCTTATCCTTTTCGGATGATCTTATCTAACTCGCCAATCTCTGCTCCGAAGACTTCTCTAACCTCTTCAACACAATACTCATTAATATCAAGATCAGACATTTCACTAGAACTTACAGCACTACTCGCACACGCAAGAATAACATTCAAGTCAGCCATCAAACCTGTGAAGTTTAAGATTAAACGTCCTGTAAGCCTACTATCATGATTATCACGCAATATGTCTTGGTCGATCAACTTCTGAGCCTTAGAGCCTGTTAGGTCTTTAATTAAGGAACTCATTTCTCCCTCAGAGAGATGATTATTTAATCCATTCCCTAACAGGGTCTCTACTCTGCTTTGTTCAGTGAAGAATTTCTTGCTTCCTGTATCATAACGCATCTTTTGGTGAACATTGAAAGCAACCGAAGATAAGTCTCCAATATCTTCACCGCTAGGTTCTCCATCTAACTCAAGCACGACCTTTGCCATAGCATCATATTTAGCTTTGTCTTCATCACTAAGTTTTGAATAGCCGTTCTCCTTAAGGGCTTTATGTGCCTCAAGCATCTCCCCCAATTTGTAGTTACCCTCCCACCAGTCACGTTGCTCTTCATAAAACTTTTGGACATCAGCGAAATTATCTTCTTCAGTGAGGTCCTCAAGATGAAGATCATAATCTTCAGCCATATCTTTAAGAACCGTAGCTGATGGAGAATTTAAGAGTTTCTCGTAGAAAGGCACAAGTCGTGGGTTTTCTGCCTGTGTAACACCAACTTCACCAATCTGACTCCCTGCATTAGCAAGAATAGAAGGGTTTGATGTAGCGAGTAAATACCTCATTAACGCTTGTGCATTTCTCTCAACCATAGGGTCAGCAAAAACATTTTCTGATTTTAACCCGTAGAACTCTCCGTTACTTTGCACTAATACTTTTTGTGGGTAATAAGGCATCGCAAGATACACCTTCAAAAGACCATGATCCAAACTTAAGTCCACAGAAGGGAAACACTCAGGGCTTGCTTCAACAATCTTTATGAGAGGTCTTAAATCAACATCCTTATCGAGCAGTGCCTTAAACTTGTTGTCGTCTCCGTACTTTTTCTTAAGAAGGGCAAGCTTCTTTAAAGAACGTGTTCTACTCGCCATACCCGAAAGCTCAGTAACACCCAAAACTGTTTTTCTTTTCCCATTGTATGTTGCTATTTGTCTTACATTTTCAGATCTATATGTGTCCCCCAAACCAAGCTGTTCAAAAGTAATGTTTTCTGTAATGGCTTTATCAATCATCTTCCGAGCAGATTCTCTTAGACTCTCTTCTTTCAACTCCACTTGGGGTGCGTATTGAACATAAGATTTTTCAAGAGATCTTTGCTCTACCTCTGAAGCTTTTTCCTCCGCAATGCCGTATTGTCTATAGTGGTACTTCTTCTTTAACTTCTTCCCAAACTCCTCATCTTCACCTGCCTCAATTAACTTCATCTCTTCAAGTTCCTCAGAGGTCTTGCTATCTTTCTTTTTAAGAGTTGCAAGCTTTTTGTCTCTAGCGTCAGTGAGGGTTTCTATTTCTTTGTTTATTTCCCCCATCCGCTCGTCTCCAAGTCGGTCTTCAAAAGTATAGACGTTCTCTAAGATTTTCATCTCTCTGTGGTCGTCAAGAAGCTTATTGAAAGCACTTGTAGTCATGATCTCAGACTTCTTGGCTTTGGCTTCTTTGATCTCCCCTTCAAGCTCTTTTCGATCCTCTCCTTTTGCATCTTTCTTTTCATCCTCTAGTTGAGTAATGAAAGCGTCAACCGAAGCTCTCATTCTATCGAACTCACTCTCAGCGAGGTCTTTTAGCTCCGAAACAGGGGCTTTTAACTTGTTGATAAAACCAGCAGACAGTAAACTGTGAATCTTTGAGAATAAGAAGTTACCTTGATTACCGCTGAATGTGTCAATGGCCTCCCTGAGTCCATCACTAGATGTAGCGATTTTATCAGAGATTTCCTTTTCCGTCAGTGCCTTTGCTTTGGTGAGGTATGTATCAACAGTCTGATCTTGCTCTTTCTTTTTAAGTGCGTTGAGAACAGATCGAAGCTTCCTAATGTCTTCAGGTTTTTTGATTTGAGCTTTACCTTTTTTAAGAGTCAACCCTTGATCCTTACAAACTTGGTCAAAGCCTAAACCTAGAGCGTCTGCTACCGCTTTCGCTTCTGAAGCTACAGCAACAGCTTCTTTTCTTTGATTCGCTTCAGCTTTTTTACCACTTCCTTTCTTTAATCTAGGTAAATGTGTGTTTACCCATACCGACATTTCAGCATCTCTTTTTATGAAGCTCTTAACTCGGCTACTTCTTGCTCTGTGTTTAAGGACATTTTGACCTTTTATTTCCCTATCACTTAGTTCAGTATTGATTACCTCTTGGAGAAGAGAATCAATTGCGGAATCCATATTATCTTCATAGAGCTTCCGCATTCTTGTTCCGAAATCGACATCGAAAGTATCTTGGATTTCGTCAGCAAGAGTATTAACTGCGTTTGTTCTCTCTGCTTTTGTTTTAGGAGCAGTAGCGAGTGCCTCAACCTTGGCTAAAAGACCCTCAAGTTTTTGATCTCCGAGTTCTTTTTTATCTTTTCGTATACGAGCAATGTCGTCAATAATCACTTCAGCTAGGGCTTTATTGTCAGCTTCAGCTAGGGCTTTATTTTCTTTTGATATTTTGTTTAGAGGGGTGAAGTTTTTAGTCTCACTCAGCAAATCGACAACTTGGTTGATTGCTTTTCTTTGTCCCCTTAAAACTTCAACCTCAGACTTAAAGTTTTCATCCGTAGAAAGATAATCTGTTACGTCACGATGAACTCTTAAATCAACAGCAGTAATGGTAGCGTGAGGAGAAACATTAGTTAACTTACGACCTGCGTCAAGATATTTTGTAGTGAGAGGATACTCAGAAATACTGTAGTTCATAAGAGGGTGTGCAAACTCTTTTATTTGAGTGTCTCCGAGATCAAAAGAACCATCTCCCTTTACTTCAGGTGTAAGAGCTTCTTTGGTTTGCAGAATTTTTAATAGCTCTTTAACATAAGAAAGAGGCGTTTCTGATGCTTGTTCGGTTGTCACCATTACCCCCATAACTTCTAGAAAGTTTTGAGATAATGAATCTGACTGAGCTAACAGAGTCTTCAAGTCTGTATCAGTCTCAAACTGAACCACCCAAGATGCAAAAAGATTAAGTGCGTCACTGATACCCCCGTAGTTTTCAGTAGCCCATTGAAAGAGAGCCACATCATTCTTCAGAAACATCCTACTAGGAGCGTATTTGAGAGCATCCCATAAAGAAGTTACGAAGTCGTTAAACCCCTCCAACTCTTCATATACTCCATCTATTACTTTTTCTAATTCCCCTACAGAAGCCACACCGTCAACAGAGTGATCACTTTCAAAGTGTCTCAGTAGGTCAGGGAGATTATACATCTTCCCAACCTTTCTCTTTTGCCGATCAAGTTCTTCTTTTGTAAAAGCACCATCTAAGAATTGTATCTCAGAGCTAGTTAGCTGACCCATTTTGAATAAACGAGCATATACAAGTCCTTGAATCTTCTTGTACATGATCTTGTTACTGTCTGAGATAATCTCAATGTTACCTAGCAAGAACCGACTTTCCTTTTGAGTGGGGAATTGTCTATGTCTTGAGTTAATCATGTCGAGGATTCTTAAAAGATACTCTTTTTTAGTGTCTTCGCTCTCTTCTTCTTCTTCTTCATAAGTTTCTTTAGCAGAAGCAAGAAGCTCTCTTTTCTCGCTTGTGTCTCCATCAAAAGAATCATCGTCAAGAGCCTCAATCAAACCCGTATAATGTTCAGCTACGATTCTGTCTCTTGCTTCTTGATCGCCCTCATCACCTTGACTCAAATCTGAGAAAGAAACAGTCTTTGTC
>Ga0233439_10003006_pt1 | contig 18230 bp, 18 predicted proteins | sample SI_123_September_6_FD_182713 | JGI IMG/M metagenome (GOLD analysis project Ga0233439, IMG submission 182713) | Seawater microbial communities from Saanich Inlet, British Columbia, Canada - SI_123_September2016_100_MG | ecosystem: Environmental > Aquatic > Marine > Inlet | place: Canada: British... | reverse complement strand
TAACAATGGTAGAATGATTCACAATTGATGGAACCGCACACTTACATCAAGCTTTTTCTATCTGAATGATTTGAGGAAATGATTGTTATTTTTTGATCTGAATTGAACACTTTCCTATCTACTGGTACCATGTACCCATAATTTTGCATCAGATACAAAAATTGATTCTCGTTGAGAATCACCTTGATAAAGACTAGTACCATACAAAACAACAGAAAATCCAATAATTACAGGGATTATTGTTAATAAAATTCCAACAATTAAACAACGTTTAGCTAATTTTGGATCATCGTTTTTTAATATTAGATAAGCGATTAGGCCTCCAATAATTCCTAAAAATATTGGAACAAGATACCATAATCTACTTGACTTTTCATACTCTTCTGATGTCATTGTGGATCACCATCATCAAAATTCTCAGGGAATAAAGTCAATTGGTTTTTCTCGAAATTCAAATTCCAAGTCCAACCTCGCTCAATTAATTTTTCAGCAGTTGCAGGTTTTACACATGCTGGGGATTTGTCTGATAATTTGAAAATTTTTTGTAAACCTTCTTTACAAATAATATCCAAAGGAGCTATGCCTGATTTTTCTTGAATTTTAAGACTAGGAGTCTCTTCTGATGAAATTAATTCGGATTCAGAATTTTTTAGATTATCTACACTTGGATGATATGCAGATATAGCTGCTAGAACCATTCCAGAAGATATTTCATAATCTGGATCTGAGGGGTCACTAAAATTTGCAATTGTTCCTATTAATGCAGAAGATGTTTGAAGTATAGTTACTTGTTCATCGTATGATAATGGAACTCCGTCCATTTCAAATTCTTTAATCAATCCCATTGTTCCAAAAATATTGATAGCTCCTGAAGGAATTTGTCTTTCAAATAATGGTTCAAGAGTATATTTTTCAAAATATGAAACAACCCCTACAACTTGACCGTCAACTAGATCAACAACACTCATTCCATCATATCCTTGATATTGTAACAAAATAACAATATTTTCAAATCGCTCTAAATCAGAGTTCAATTCATCAATTAATTTCTGAGTGATTTCCAGTTGTTCTGAATTTGTTCCTAGTTTATCAAATTTATCAATTAAGAAATGATATTCATTTACAAGTTCATCTAGATTTACTTGTATTTTTGGAGATATAGAATCCTCATCTAAAATTGGTTTTGAAATTCGGATTATGGGTTTCAGACCATCATCAGTTATCACGTCAGCATCCAGTTGATATCCTCTTTTTTCTAACTCTTCAATAATTTTTTGTGATTCAATCTGCCATTCAGTTATTTGTTGATAAAATTCTTTAGCTGAATCCTCATCCATCACACCAGATTGAAATTTAGCCATTGTATCATCCATTGTTGTTTCCATTCCTGTAGTCATCATCTCTTCCAATCTGTTGATTAGCTCTGCATCAGTTATTTCATCAATATTTTTATCAATAATTTTCATAGACACTACATCAGAAACTGTTTCATCAACATCATCAGACATACTTGGAATTTTAGGTTCAATTTCATCCATAGTTTGTTTACCTATTACAGATTTGATTGAAATTGTATTCACAACCTGATCATAAGTTGATTTGTATTCATCATAATATTTTTCAAAAGATCCATAAGCAACACCATAGACTTCCCTATCGTTGAAAACAAACAACTTTTCATCTGCCTTGTAAGTCATAGGAGAGCCATCTCCAAAATCGAAATTAATTGTGGAGATTATTCCAACTTCCCACCCGTAAGAATGTGTTTTTGAATAACTTTCTAAAATTTCAGTGCTAGGATCTAAATCCATTGTTTTATCTAAAAAATGTTCCAAGATGTTCTCTTCTGTCAAGATAGGAACATCTGATGTTGAAATTGTTCTAAAATCAACTCCAATTAATGGAGATTCAAATTGAAATTGCCAGCCCATCATTTCAGTTGCTATATCCATCATGGTTTTGTCATCTCCTGCATTCTCCATGCTAAATTCTTGAGGGAAAAAGAAAACTTCTTCAGTATTCTCCATATCAATGAATACATCTTCCTGATATTCCCAATCCTTTGGAATCTCAAAGGAAAAATCATATTTTTCATTTTGATAAAATTCCATCTCTTGAGCAGAAACAACACCAAATGAAGAAAATAAAATTAAACTGAATAGAAGAAGAATCACTCTCATACTAAAGATTCATTTCATATTTTCATACATTACCATCTGTATGTTATTTGATATAACACAGGCACAAAATCTATCAAATCAAGGCCGTCAAAGGGTCTTGGCGTTTTAGTTTAGGACTCTAATCTATTCTTTGAGATTCTAAAATCAAGACAATTAGAGTGACTGGTATTGTCTTTTTTAAGACATTAAGAAACTCCAAAGTTGAATCGTCATAAATTTGAAAATGTGTCGAGTTGATATGCCTAATTTTCGTCACTTTGTCGAAATAACACTATTGGTAATTATCCCAAAATACATGAATTGGATTCAGCATCAAAGACAGTACCAGTACCGCATTTTGAATCAGTTTCACCTAAACTTGCTGTTTTTACACTACCGACTCTACATGCATTTGTTTCAGGATCAAGAACAGTGCCAGTACCGCATTTTGAATCAGTTTCACCTAAACTTGCTGTTTTTACACTACCGACTCTACATGCATTTGTTTCAGGATCAAGAACAGTGCCAGTACCGCATTTTGAATCAAATTCACCATAGAAAATATCTTCATCTTCTATTACAGGTGTAGAAATTGTATCTGATGAGGAATCAAATGCATTATCAAAATATCCTAGAGAATATCCAGATCCTAGTATCATCAATATCAAAATAGGAATTCCGATAATGATTGGAATTTTTAGTGGAATTGATTTTGAGAAACTAGAAGATTTTGATTCAGGAATAGATTGTGGATTTGCACCTACTTCAAAAATAGAAGTTCCACAAATCATACAAAAGTTAGCACCTAACGGGCCTTTTTTTCCACATTTCCAACAATGAATAGTTTCTTTATCTTCAGGTTCATTTTCAAAAACGATCTCATCAGTTTTTGTATCAGATTGTTTTACCAGGTATTTTTGTCGTAAATTTTTGAGATAATTTTCATCAGTAATCCAGATTTTTTTATTTTGAATGAAAGTTTGCTTAATGTGCTCTAATCGATATGGGTCACCAACATCCAATTTCAATAAAGCATTAACTTCATCTACGACATCTATGGAATCCATATGTTTCCCGTTATAGGGCATGTCATTAAAAACTAATTGAAAAAGAGGCTACCAAATTTTATCTCAGAGTCTAAAAATCAGATATTTCACACTAGACTAGTCAATAGTTGTGTGTGACTAGTATCATTTCTGAAAGAAACATCCAGTCTTGATTGAAGGACCTTCAAATAACAGTCAATGGAGCAGTATCCCTTATGACCCACAAGAAATGACTTTACACAGACTTTGCAGGAATTCAAAGAGAAACATCTCTTGTTTGCTGTTTGACTTTCATCATGAAATCATTGGTCATTTTGAGTAATTCGTCCATTTGTGGGTTAGAAGACAACGTTGGAATACCTCCTACTATTTTTGAGATTTGTCATTAAAGTGACCGTCTTTGAAGATAATTCACTTACCACAGCATATCTCTCATCACCAATCATGGAATTTGCTTGGTGTATGTTCAAAGGGATCTCTCCATTGATTGTTGTTTAATTTTCAAAAGTCGTTGGTCATTTGTAAGAGATTTGCCATATCAGAATCTAAAATACAGTCTGAATTGCTGTCAATCATTATGGTTTGTTGTGTGGTATTCATTGTTCTACAAAGATTGTAGTGGTTACAATGAATATAACCAAGGATTTCGATTAGGCATGAAATTGATATCGAATCTATCGAACCTCATGGATTTGATAGTATTTTGAGAGGTTAAAGGACATTCTGAAAGATCTTTTTTAATTTCAGACCATTCATCTAAAATCTTTAGATGAAAGAAGATAGATTTTTGATTACTAAATTGTGGACTTTGGATTATACTGTAATTTTAGAGGACAGTGTTTCTACAGATTGGGTAATCTCATCTGAACCAAAATGTCTCTTTTCATAACATTGTTCACATACAAGCCATACAGGGCATTGAACATTACCCTTTGCAGGTTTGTAAGTTATTTTGTATTTGATTTGGTGTCTATCTTCGCATTGATTCATCGTCAATCTCCTTTGATAGTTGTTCTACTTGACCAGTTAGAAGTAAGTAGAATTTTCTCACAGTATTCACCACGATAATCCCTTTGTATGATTTTTAATTTTCATAACAACATCAGATGTCATTTTAATCAAATGTTCAACTTGAAGATCATCAAGATGTTCACGACCTTCATCAATTGAATTTTGTGCCATAAATGATATTTCAGTTTGTAGGCTCTCAAGAGCTAGCATAGTACTCAATACAGTGCCGCTCCTTTTTCCCAAGATAGTTCAAATAGTGAACTCATCATATCGACTAAAGTTTCAGAATCAGACCACCATGCAAAGACTTGTCTTGTGGGATGTGTTGCATTGCGCATAAAGATGAGAACCTCTTTTTTGTCATTTACAACGAAACACTTGTTTTCAGAATTTGATGACATTGCTCTAATTGAGTCAGAATTCATTTCAGAAAGAAATTCAGGGATTTGATTTAGAGGTGAGGCCACCATTTTGAGATTTGTTGGGGCACTTTCAATCCAGTCAAATACATCAGAGTGATACATTCTGAGTAAATCTGAAACGCTTCCAAAGATTTTAATTTCTTCAGAACTATTTCCAACCATTTCTTTGATTTTGTTTGTTATAGGTCCTGTTCCATGCAACAATTGCATTTTTTCAGATTTTGACTCATCTGTCTCTACTGCAAAGAATGGGATTTCTTTCCACATCTCTGAAAGAGATTCTTCTTTGTTAGCAAGAACATCAATTCTATCTTGTTCTTGTTTGACCAAGGTAGCAACTGCTTCTCTCATATCCATTGCATTGTATTTTGTTGGATGGCATAGTTCTGCAACAACCAGACCCAAATTTTGTAGTGAATTCACTAGATGGTATGTTTCAGTTCTAGGCAATTGTAGTGCTTTTGCAATCTCAGAAGCAGTCTTCGATCCATACTTGCCGAGATAGATAAACACCTTAGCCTGGCTTTTAGTCAGACCAAAATTGATTAGTTCATTTTTAATTTTTTCAAGAGTTAATTTATGCTTGTACATTGCAGTGTCGGATTCATTATCAAACAAGCTGATTTGATTATTAGTCATTGGGATCTCTCCGTTGATTGTTTTATCTTCATCATGACATCATTTGTCATTTTTAACAGATTATCGATTGAGGAATCTTCTGGGAATTGATAGGTCAAAGGGACATCTCCTGTGAATGTGATTTTATCTTCATCATGACATCATTTGTCATATTCAAAAGGGACTGCATTTCAGCATCCAAAATCAAAGGGTTTGAGTCAAATGTTTGAGTTTGTTGTGTTGTATTCATTGTTCTACAAAGATTGTAGTGGTTACAATCAATATAACCAAGGTTTTCGATTAGGCATAAAAATTGGTTCGAACCATGCGAACCTCCCCTTTTTGCCACCAAAAGTGAAATTACATACTATTGCTTATAAGGGAAAATCAATTAATTATCATATTGAAAAATAGGCAAATAGCCGTCATTACGCTTGCATCAGTAGCAGTATTGCTGACATTATCTACAGTTTATTCCAATTTTGAGATATTGGAAGAAGCTTATGCAGGCGTCACACTCAGTCGTGACAATGTTGCTAAAACAATTCTAGTAAGGATTAATCCCACAGGAACAAACTTTGAGAATACATTTGATTCGTTCTCAAGAATAGGATTTGTCTCAGGAGCAGCAAATTTTTTGCTAGAATCAGTCCCCAGTAAGGACAAAAAACCATTTTACTCACTAGTTCAAAAATCATTAGAAACAAAGGATACTCTTCTAAAAAACAAGGGAATGAACATATCCATTGACATTTTCTCAGGAGACGGAGAAGTAATTGAGACACTAAAATATTCAGATTGTGACGTTACAGAATATTTTGTTCACGGAGTAGATTCCAAGGGAAAGATTTTCTTCTCTGAGGATGACGGAACTGTAGAAATCAGAGAGGTGACAAAATTTGAATGTGTGTCATTTGACCTAGAAGTTGAAATATTACAAACAGATATTGAGAGATTAGAGCAAACATTAGAACTCTTAACTGATACAAACCCATTTGAGTATGAGGGAGGAGATGCATATTTCAGCCAGCCTAATACTAATGGAACTGATGGAGAATTGTTCTACAACAGTATGACAAACAAACTGCAGAAATTTGTTGATGGGGAGTGGATAGATATTTCAGGAGTAGGCGGACCACCATCACCTAGAAGGTAATTCAATGAAATTACAAATCATTGTCATTTTATTAGCGACAGTTGGGATTGTAACAGGAATAGCACAGTTAGGAGATGGACAGATTTCCATCACAGTTACGTCTGAGGGAAAAGCAAAGATTTCACAGTCAATATTTCCAGAAACATTCGTATCATCAATAGATGTTCATGTAATTTCTGAGAATATCTCAAATCTTTTAGCCATTGATGAGGAAAATATTCTCTTAGGCACTACCCAGAATGATGAATTATTAAAAATTGCAACACTCGGGGCATCAGCAGTTGATTTGAAATATAACGCAGATATCTTATCCTACGAATCAGGAATTTTCAAACTCAAATATAAAAGTGACATGGGATCCAGAGTAAATCTCCCACCACTCTCAAAACTAGTATCACTAAACACAATCCCAATTGAGATTACGGATGAAGAGTATGTTTTACCTCCAGGAGATATTTCTCTTAGTTTTTCAATCAGACCAGTCACATCAAAGGAGTTTATCATTCCAGTTGGTGAGTCAGAGTACAAAATAGAAACAATCACTGCTGCAAAGATAGAGGAATTCTCAGCAAATTCTGATGAAATTCAATTTATCATCAAAGACAAGGCAATTGTTTTGACAATTATTCCAACGACAATCATGACAAATCCAAATGATGCATTACTCAATGGTGAAAAGGTTGATTTTTCACAATTCCATAAAAATTCAACACATTCTTGGATTAGAATAGACCCACATGAAAAAGGGCTAGTCAAAATTCTAGATACAACTGAGAAAACAGAGGAAGGTGGAGGATGTCTGATTGCAACTGCAACATACGGTTCTGAAATGGCACCACAAGTTCAATTCCTTAGAGAAATTAGAGACAATCAATTGATGAATACTGATTCAGGTGTATCATTTATGACTGGATTCAATGAATTCTACTATTCATTTTCACCACATGTGGCAAATATGGAAAGAGAGAATCCAATGTTTAAAGAAATTGTAAAAATAGGAATTACACCATTGTTATCTTCACTTTCTGTAATGGAATTTGCAGAAACAGACAATGAAATTTTGGGATTAGGCATCAGTGTCATTCTAATGAACATTGGAATGTACTTTGTTTTGCCATTTTTCATATGTTATCAAGGTATGAGGATTGTTCGAACCACAGTCGTGAAGAAGTCGAGCTTGGTCGTTATATCCAATTGTAACCTTAGATCAGTATTGAAAATCGGTCTATTCGGCCTTGTTGTACTTTTCGTATTATCAGTTAGTGTACCTTCAGCTTTTGCACAATCAATTGAATCAGAAACAGATTCACCAATCAAAATGATTCTTGATATGACGCTAGAGAATCTCGAAGAATCAGTTTTAGACCCAGATAGAGAGATCCCATCTACTGCCCAAACATTTTATCAAATGGGTCAAGGCGAGTATCAATTAGCAATAGATGCTTTGAATGAAGGAGATGTAGAAGCAGCAGAAGAGCACGCCCTAATTGCAATGGCGCTCTTTGAGGATTCAGCATCAGTCATTGGAGAATTAGAAGAATCTCTAGTTTTGGAACAATTGCCACCAGGATTTGGTTCAGCAGTTGGAAGCGCATCAGGAACAGGTCAAGGATTAGGAACAGGAGGAATTCCATCAGGTATTATGAAACAACTAACTGCTGCTAATGTATTTGATATTTCAGAGCAAATTACAGAAATCGAAGAAGAAGTAGATGAATTACGACAATTAGCAGAATCAAATGGAGTAGATGTCAATTTAGAGGATTATGATGAATCAATTAATTTAGCAAAAGCAGTTTTGGCAAATGGAGAGATTCCAAATGCACAAGCAAAAATCGAATTAGCAAATGATATCAAAGGTGAAATTTATGCAGAAATTCAAAAAGCAGCTGGAGATAACGCTAGAGAAGGCATTGAAGAATTACTAGAAGACCAAAAGAATCTAGGTTTAACTAAAAAAGCAATTAATGATTTAGAGGATATTTTACAAGATCTAACCACTGAAGAAACAGGAGATGATGAATCATCAGTAGATGATGATATTGAGAGCAGTGGAGATGAAGCACCAGGAAACAGTGGTGATGCTCCAGGACAAAATAAAGCAGATAGTGGAGATGAAGATCCAGGAAATAGTGGTGATGCTCCAGGACAAAATAAAGCAGATAGTGGAGATGAAGATCCAGGAAATAGTGGTGATGCTCCAGGACAAAATAAAGATAATGATGAGACAGGATTGCCATCAGGATTTGAAGCAGCTGGAGACAATCCATCAGAGAATGGATTTGCAAACGGTAATGGATTAGGAATTGGTAAAGTTCCACCAGGATTAGCTAAGAAATTATTTGGATCAGATGAATTAGAGACAGGATTGCCACCAGGATTTGAAGCAGCTGGAGACAATCCATCAGAAAACTCTAATGGTCAAGGATTAGGAGTAGGAGGGATTCCACCAGGCCAATTAAAGAAATTTGAAGCTGGATTATATTCTATTTACAGTCCAGATGATTACTTTGAGGATGCAATTGATGATTTAGCAGAAGATACTTTTGAAGAAAAATATGATAAATTGAATAAAGATTCCAAGTCAAAAGAGAAGAGTGAACTAGCTAAACAAGCAAAATTAGATAGAATCGCTGCAGCAGCTGCAAATGGTGGACCACCAGGTCTAGCAAAGAAAGCTAATGATGGAATCACAGATACAAAATCAGGTACAGATTCAGGAACAGTTGGAACTCCATACATAGTGGACGGATTCACTGCAATAAAGAATGGTAAAGATGATACCAGCAAGATAAGATTTGACGTATTTGCTCCAGTTAACGGTACAAAGATGATTAACAATAAGTTAGCTGCAGATGCAGGCTTTACACCAGATGTAGCTGGAGATTGGTTAGTGGTTGCAACAGATAACCCACTTGCAGATGTAACAAGAACAGTAACAGTTGCATCTTCAGGAGGAGGAAACACAGCACCAACAATCACTTTTTCAATAGGATATCAAACATCATTTTGTGTTCTTAGAAGTGCTACCGTTGGAGAAATAGATTCCAGACTTGCAGATCTTGATGCAGCCGTTGTTTATGGAGATGATACAACATTGGTGTCTGTTCTAAATACTAATGCAGCAGCGGTCACGGGAACATCAGTTAATAATTCAATAGCAATGGAACAAGCATCACAAGGAACCCAATATACCAGAATTTATGAGACTACGGATGATGATTCAACACCATTAATGACTTCCTTAACGGTAACGGTTGAAATTAGAAATAATTACAATGGACCTACATGTACTACAGGAACGGCTCAACCATAATAATCAAAATTAATAAATTTAATTAAAAATTAATTTTTAAAAATTATTAATTTTTGAGTACTTTGAATCAGAGATAATTTTTGAATTGTGCATCTCTTGAAGTTTTGATTTGATTTGTTCTGATAGATAATCTGAGAGTTTCTTGTCATATCCATCTTCATATTTTTTCTCCGGAGCCTCTACTCTTTCTATGACTTTTTCTACAATTCTCTCTACAGGCTTCTCCTCAACTACAGGAACCCTATTCTTGAATTTTCTAAAACCAACCGCACCAATAACCAAAATTGGAATAACTATCATCCCAATTACAAGAGAGTAATTTTTCTCAACTTTGGCTGAAACCGTAACTGGGCCATCAATGAATACTTGAGCAGTATTTCCATCATAAGTCACATCAGCACCCTCCCATTCAGATAATGAATTTAACACCAATCCATCACCACCAGATTCAATTCCAATTGGAACTGTAATCCCTTGCTCATACCAACCACTTCCAGTAGTTTCACCATTATCAGAAATTACATTTAGTTTGTATTGATATTCAGCAAAAAAGTCCACCTGATGATATTCATTTAGCATAATTGGAGGAGTAGTAAATGATGTAGAAGCATCATTCTCAATTTCCCAAAACTCCACATTATCCAAAGACCAGCCAGTAATTTCTTGTCGAACCTTGTTGTTTTCAATTTCAGTTGTTTTTTGCACATTTACAGATACTTCAGTTCCAGAGTCAAACCAGTTATCATTAGTTGGAGATGAAGGAAGGAATGAGAAATCATTTGTTCCATCTACACTTAAGGCATATTGAGGAACTGCTGAAAACACCACACTATGAGAAGAATCAGTAGGTACAGATAGTGTGAAATCACCTCTAGCAGTTCTTGAAAGTTTTACTTTTTCACCATCCAGAGTATACGATTCAAGATTGTATCGACTAGTCTCATCTTGGACCCATGAATGATTCTGAGATAAAGTGAATATTTGTCCAGAAATCAATGGAACTTCATATGATGGAAGAAGATTATTTTCAAAACTCACCTTTAGAGTACTAGTGTTTGAGAATTGGCCATATGCCAAGTCATTATATACACTAGTAAAGAAAATTCCAAACAAAACTAAACCAAAAATTATCAATAATTTCATGATTCTGATACCACCAATGCTTCAAGGCCCGAATATTTTGAATCCAGTCTCTCATTAATTTGATCAAGGGATTTTTTGTAATCACTGTTTAGAGTTTCATACTTTCCACGTGGGATGACATCAGCGTCATAATCTGAATGTAGTTTATTCAGAGATTCTTCATATCCATGTTTCTTTGCCAAAAGAAGATAAAATTCATCAGATAAAGGCCAAGTGTTTTTTGGCAATTCAAACACGTCACCAATTGGCTGAGTGCTCTCACCCCTAAAACTATCAATTTCTTTAATTTTTTGAAATTGGTATGCAGTCAAAATGTATCGAACATCATTTGATGCATATTTGAGTTTCTCAACCAGACCACATTTTAGAAGAGATTTTTCAATGGTTAGTCGAACTAAATCTTGTTTTAATTTATCCTTCTCACCGGTTGTCTTTTGAGCAATTTGGGATAGTTTTACGGGTCCCATTTCTTCAGCAGTTAATTCTGAAATTGCAAAAAGAATTTTTTGAGTCAATAATTGGTTTGATCTTTCTTCAAGATATTTGAAACAGTTTTCTTTGAGTTGTTTTATTTTCAAAATACGTGCAATAAGGTCTTCTTCACTAAGCAATTGTAATCACCATTTCTCGTTACAACTGACTCTAAAGTAGATAGACATATTATTTTTGATAAAATCTTGGTATTTTTTGGGTGATTTTACCAGTATATCATAATAACTCGGGGTTAAAGGAGTCAAAATCAGAGTAAAACCATGAAAGCCAAATTTACCGGAAACTGCGTGGAATGTAATGACACCATAAAAGCAGGTAAAGAGATTCTAAAAGACTCTAAAGATCAATGGGTTCACAAGGCATGCTGTGACTTGCAAGATGAATTACCATAATTAGGAACAAAACTAGTACAAATTAGTAACAAATTTTTTAAATGACTTTGAAAAAATGAAGATGAAATGAGTTCAAAATCAAATGTTTTGCTAATTGCATCAATTATGACAGTATTTGGAATAATGGTGATTCCAGGAGATATTTCTGCTGAATCAAATCAAATCACAGTAACTCCAATTAATGAGGAAATCAGCTTGGAGAAAACAATTACAACAATGAATGTTCCTGAGGATAATAAACTGCCATGGGGAACAGTGGTAGGAGATGCATCAGATGTTGCTGAAAGATACCCAGTAATCATTCAATTTTACAAAGGAGAAGATCCAGTTCACTTTGCACAAGTAGATGCAAAAGGTGATGGCTCTTATGAATACAAATTCAGAGTTAGAAGCTTAGATTCCAATTCAGGAGAATTTGTAAATATCTTTGAAGGAGATTATACTGTGAAAATTTACAAAGTAATCCCAAGTACTAATGATTTGGTATAATCAATAAGGCGTTCCAGATTCTCTCTGTTTTGCTAATGCAGAAACATACCATTCAAACTCTTCTAAAAATCTAGAAAATCTTCTTTCATAATTTTCATCAAGTAACTTTCCTTCATCATCAAAGACTTCATGGACTTTGGATATTGGGAATTGTGAAGAAATTGCAATAGTACCCATTTCTGCCAATATCTGTCTGAGGTGATTTCCTGCAGTAACACCACCAAATGAACCCACAGAATAGGAAATAATTGCAGAAGGTTTGAAAAAGTATTCTTCTAAAAAGTAATCTAATGTATTTTTTAATGCGGATGACACGCTATGATTGTACTCTGGAGTTATTGGAACATACCCATCTGCTTCTTTGATGATTTTTTGTAGTTTTTGTAATTTTTCAGGAGGTGATTCCATCTCTTTGTACATTTTATCCAACAATGGCAAATCTAATTCAGCAGGGTCTACAAGTGAGACAGTGTGACCTTTTGCTTCAAGTTTTGAGACAACCCATTTTGCCACTTTAATGCCATTTCTCTCAGACCTTACAGAGCCTACAATAACTACAATTTTTGCCATGAAAAAATCACATCTAAACAGGATAAAAGATTTTTACTAAATTCAAAATCTGCCAGATAATGTCATAGAATTCATATACTGAATATCCAAACTAAGAGCTAGAAAATGAGTAAGAATTTTTGGCATGATATAGAAACAGGTACGGATGTTCCTGAAATCATTAATGCAATTGTAGAGATTCCAAAAGGATCTATGAACAAATACGAATATGACAAAAAACATAACATGATAAAATTAGACAGAGTGTTATTTTCACCATTTCATTATCCGGGAGATTATGGATTAATCCCCCAAACATTATCAGAAGATGGAGATCCCCTTGATGCACTAGTGCTAGTTACAAATCCCACATATCCAGGAATTCTAATTGAAGCAAGACCGATAGGGTTACTCCAAATGAAAGATGATGGGGAAATGGATGATAAAATTATCTGTGTTGCAACAAACGACCCAAGATATCTACATACAGCAGATATTACAGATCTTGAGGATCATTACCGTTCAGAGATTGCTCATTTTTTCCAAGTGTACAAAGAGTTAGAAGGCAAGAAAGTAGAAATCTTAGGATGGAAATCAGCTAAAGAAGCTAAAATTGTAATCATTGATTCAATTAAAAGATACAAAGACACTTTGAAAAAATATTAGTATGACAAAAGAATGTGAGCATTTCACTCAAGAAAAAGTTTCTCAAAATACAAAAAATTGTCAAGAATGTGAAAAGGAGCATCTTCCAGTAGTTGCACTTCGAATGTGTTTAACATGTGGACATGTAGGTTGTTGTGATTCATCAATTGGTAAACATGCAACCAAACACTTTGAAGAAACAGGACATCCCGTAATGCAAGCAGTTCCAGATAATATTTGGAAATGGTGTTACATTCATGAGGAATATTATCAGTTAGAATAATTTTAGATGTTAAATTAGAAATTTTTTACGATTTTAATCGTAAACCATTAATTCTTTTTCTTCAAGTAATGCATGGATTTGGTTGACAGAACGATGAACATCTTTTTCAAGTTTTGCTCCAACACAGACTAGTTTACCTGATGCAAAAATTAGAATTACAGTTTTTGGATCAAGCATTCTGTGAATTAACCCTGGGAATTGTTCTGGTTCATACATACTTCTAGGAAGAGTTCTTGCTGCTTGCTCCAAGTTTACTTTACCACCAAGATTAATTGAAGATACAATATTTTGAATTGAAACTATAGGATCATTTTTGATTTTGATTTTGCCTTTTCGTAAGATTTTCACTACTTCAAACACAGCAGTTTCTGCCAATTCTTGTGATTTGGCGCCTGTACATACCATTTTTCCTGAACCAAATAGCAATGTAGCAGTCTTTGGGCTTTTTAGTCTGAATACTGCACCTGGGAATTGTTCTGGATGGTATTCGACTGCTGGGAATTTTTTAGTAATATCAACAAGGTCTAATTTTTGTTCAATAGTTGCAGAGGCTACAACGTTTACAATTGCAATAATAGGTTTAGTTTGAGTCATCTCATTTACCTCCCATCATATCCATATTTTGGTCTAATCTTAGGCCTTTGTATCTATTTCTAATTGTTACTTCAGTAACATTTGCAGCTTCGGCAATATCACGTTGTGTTTTATCTTCGCCATTTTTAACACAAGACAAGTAAAGTGCTGCAGCTGCTAACCCCATAGGATCTTTTCCTGCAGATTCTTCATGTGCTTGTGCATCTTTAAGCACTTTAACTGCAAATCGTTTTGTTTTTTCTGTAATTCCAATAGAGCTTGCAATTCTTGCAACACATTGTACTGGATCAACTACAGGCATTTTTAATTCCAATTCTTGATGTAAAATTCTATAACATCTAGAGATGTCTTTTTTCTTAATGTTACCTGCATCTGAAACATCTTTTAATGTTCTTGGAGTTTCAGTATCTCTACATGCAGCATAAAGAGATGCAGCAATTAATGCAGAAATAGAACGACCTTTTACAAGACCTTTCTCTAATGCTTTTCTGTAAATGTATGATGCTTTTTCAATAACTGCATCAGATAATGAAAGTTTGTCTTTTAATGTAGATAATTCACTTAATGCTTGTCTGAGATTTTTGTCAGATGAAGCATTGACTTTACTTCTACTGTCCCAAGTTCTTAGTCTCTCAATTGTACTCTTCATTGTAGATGTAAGAGGTTTTCCAGAAGAATCTTTATTCATAGGACTGATAATTGTTGCAAGACCTCTATCATGCATTGCTAATGATGTAGGAGCACCAGTTCTTGTTGGATCTGCCCCACCTTCTTTGGAAAAGGATCTCCATTCAGGTCCAGAATCTTGTAAAGTTTCAGTAATAACATAACCACATTTTCCACAGAATCTCTCTCCAGTAACATTGTCAGTCAACATGGAATTTTTTCCACAACGACCACAAGTCGAATCTGCATTGATAGTTTCTTGAACCATAAGGATTACTCCTTTTGTGCTAATCATTTCCTATATAAACGACTTATTTTATGATCTTTGAGATAAAGATCGAGCCTAGTTTTTAGGAATAAATTTTTAAAAATTTAGAACTTTGACAAAATTTCTTAAAAAATTCCAAAAAATGAAAAAACTTGAAGAGTCTGATCCTCACATTCATTTTTTAATAGTCACAAAACAGCAAATTCAGATGTCACCATATCAGTTAAGTAAATGGGATCTAACAGAATTAGTAAAAAATCCAAAAAGTCCTGCATTTCAAAAACAAATTAAAGAATTGGAAAAACAGGCAGAAAAATTTGAAAAGATCAAATCAAAATTAAATCCTAAAATGTCATCTAAGCAATTTATGAATATTCTTCATCAAGTTGAAGAAATTTCAGAAAACATGAGTAAGGTTGGAGGTTATGCATCACTATCATATTCTTCAGACACACAGTCAGATGAAGCAACATCCCTAATGACAAAGATGTCAAAACTTGGTTCTGAAATATCAAACAAGATTTTATTTTTTGATTTATGGTGGAAAACACAAGTTGATGAAAAAAATGCTAAAAGACTCATGAAAGATACAGGAGAAATTAGAGAATATCTTTCACATAAAAGATTATTTGCAAAGTATGCATTAAGCGAACCTGAAGAACGCATCATAAACACATTAGATGTGACAGGAATATCTGCACTTGTAAAACTATATGATAAAATTACAAATTCTTTTGAGTATAAAATGAAAGTTGGAAACAAGTTCAAAACAATGACAAGAGAAGAACTTACAAATTATGTTCGAAGTACAAATCCAAAAATTAGAGAAACAGCTTACAAAACAATTCTCTTAAAATATTCAGAAAACAAAGGAGTTGTGGGAGAAATTTATCAAAATATTGTTCAAAATTGGAAAGATGAAGGAATTGAGATTAGAGGGTACAAATCACCAATATCGATGAGAAACATTGGAAATGATGTAGATGATAAAACTATAAATTCTCTACTTTCAGTTTGTAAAAAAAATTCACCTATTTTTCAAAAATTCTTTGTTCAAAAAGCAAAGATGTTAAAAATGAAAAAACTGCGTAGGTATGATTTATATGCTCCAGCAGCAACAAATATCAAAGAAAAAAATTATTCTTATGATAAATCTGTGAAACTAGTTTTTGAATCACTTGGTAAATTTAGCAGTACATTAGAAGGACATGCCCGTAAAGTATTCAATGAAAATCATATTGATTCAGATATCAGACAAGGGAAAAGAGATGGAGCATTTTGTAGCACTTTAACTCCTAAAATTACGCCCTATGTACTAGTAAATTTTACAGGTAAATCAAGAGATGTGTTTACTTTAGCTCATGAATTAGGCCATGCAGTACACAGTCAAGCAGCACAAGATAGATCCATCCTTGTTCAAGATGCACCACTACCATTAGCTGAGACGGCATCAACTTTTTCAGAATTACTACTCTATGACAATTTATCAAGTAAAATTTCAGATGATGAGAAAAAGGTAATGTTATCAGAGAAAATTGATGATTTGTATGCTACAATACTAAGACAATCATTTTTCACAATCTTTGAAGTTGACGCACATAAACAAATTGGGAATGGTACCACAGTAGATGAAATATCAAAAACATATTTGAAAAATCTTAAAGTTCAATTTGGGAATTCAGTTAGTTTGTCAGATGACTTTGCAATAGAATGGAGTTGTATTCCACACTTTTACCATACTCCGTTTTACTGTTATGCATATTCATTTGGAAATTTACTTGCATTATCATTATTCCAGAGATATAAAAAAGAAGGCAAAGACTTTGTTCCAGCATACATTAGCATTCTAGCAGCTGGAGGTTCTAAAAAACCTGAAAAACTTCTTTCAGAATATGGATTTGATATCACTAGTCCAAAATTCTGGCAAGAAGGATTTGATTATGTAAAAGAGCAAGTAAACACACTCTCATCATTGAATTAAATTTTAGAATAAATGGGGCCGACAGTCCAACGCATGGACTGCCGGCTTGTTCCCCGAACGGTTTGAATTCGATGTCAAATGAAAAGCATAGATAATCTGATTTAAACGTTTGAAATTATTTCAGATCCAGTTTTTTGGGTTTTATCTTTCTAATAGAGCCCATAAGAATTCCAATAGTTATTCCTAATTGATACAGAAAATACAATAAAACTTCAAAGTTACTAGGGGTAAGATCAGTGAACCGACTTACGGCAGTCAATATTAACAAAAGCGCACTGAAAAAGAAAATAAATCCTTTAGCAATACCTGTTAGATTTGTAAACTTCAATACAACAAAACTCATCACAGTTACAGAAATTGCCAATACAGTCAAAAATCCAGTATTCATTCCAAAAATCAAAAAAAGACCAGAGGCAATCTCAGCAGGGGAATTTGCAGATAAATTTGACAAACTCACTTTCTCAGGGGAAGCAAATCTCGGAACGCTCAAAATCGCATTTATCAAAAATAAAACAAACATTGTGATGGATACAGTTTTTACATGATTTTGTAGACGAGGGAATCTTATCAAAATTGCCCTACCAAGAATTATTCCTTGAAATAATCCAATTCCAAAAGCACTCAAAACAGCAATAAGTTGAATTATCGGATTAAGAAAAAGATCTACTAAAATTGGGATTAGAGCCATACTATCTAGATATTTTCATTAATGGGAATATTAGTTACCAGATAAGATATTCTAGTTTAAAAAAAATAAAAAAAGTATCCCATTAAAGTAAATCATAAAAAAAACATGAGTAAATTTAATAATTTCATATTTGGAACGTTCGATATGGAAAAGAAAGTGATTTCAATTACTTTAATTGCATTAATCGTTTTAATTGGGACCACAGCAAATTTTGCATATTCCCAAGAAATGAGTCATGCAACATTTCAAGAAACTGCACAAATAATTATCGATAAGAGCATATCTCAGAATATTACAGCATCAATTACATTA
>Ga0233439_10003005_pt1 | contig 18232 bp, 15 predicted proteins | sample SI_123_September_6_FD_182713 | JGI IMG/M metagenome (GOLD analysis project Ga0233439, IMG submission 182713) | Seawater microbial communities from Saanich Inlet, British Columbia, Canada - SI_123_September2016_100_MG | ecosystem: Environmental > Aquatic > Marine > Inlet | place: Canada: British... | reverse complement strand
CACGTTGGTTCGGAATAGGAATGTGCATATCGGTCTGATCCAACTGCACAGGGCATTCCAAATTGATGAGGTTATTCTCCGCGTTCCAAAGAGTAGTTTCATAAACTGTCCCCTCAGGGAAATTGTCATTCCAAATAACATTTGACTTTGGAATTGCTGGGAGATAGTGTGAGCAGTGTTCCGGCTTGGAATGACCATTTCCCAGTTCAAATGACCCTTCAAGAACAAACATCAACTGTTCCCCCATATGTCCCGTACCGGACATTCCAAACATTTTTGGAATTCCTTCTTGATGAGGGCATTCCAGGACGTATCGACAAAACAGTTTGGGGCCCGAGGTTCTCAGGTAGCTCTGGAACCCAATTAATGACCGCTTTGAAGGTTCTTACCCTTGTCGATGCGGACGGTCACCCTTCAAACGAATTGGAAGATTTGGTCCACGCTGAGGGTGATACTCGGCGGGCTTTGCTGCGCAGGATTCTTGAACGTTTCTACATCCCTGTGTTCGATCTAGATTTGGCTCGGGCAAGCAAAGGTCAATTCCACGAAGCGTTCAGATCGTTTGGCACAAAAGAAGGCGTGCTGACGAAATGTGAGGCGTTCTTTATCCGTGCCGCACAGGCAGCAGGTATCGAACTTTCGAAGCGCATTCTTGTTGGCCGACACGGCTCTAGCAAGGCGCGGGCAACCGTAGCTCCGGCACGCCAAAAACCGGCAACACCTCCGGCTGTAAACGCTGAGAAAGTACTTGCACAAGCGCCTGTTGAAATGATGGTTCAAGGCGGCTCGCTGAAGCTCGAATTGGCCGATAGAATTCTTGCAAAATATCCAGACTTCGACCCGGCTTGGGATCCTGACGTTCAGGCAAAATGGCTGGAGGGAATGACCCGTCTATACGAGGGTTTATCGGTGACTCCGGTAGACCGTGATGGCGGGTCGGACGAGGCGTCGTAAGCGCCTGTCTGCAAGCTGTAGCGGGACGGTTATATCGTCTCTGGATAGACTCGGTATTCGACGAGATTTAGCGTTCGACCGTCGGGAGTAATCTTGTCGTATTCATCTTCTATTTCACCGCCTAGGGCTTCAGGTATTCGCCGACTGGCTGCGTTCGCTCTATCGACCGGATAACTCAAATAATCGCAATCAATTTCGCTAGCGGCCCAGTCGCACAAAGCCTCAATAGCTTCAAGTCCCAGACCCTGTCGGTGGAAGCTCTTGGCAATCCAAATACCGAGTTCAGGTGTGCGGGTTTGTGGCTTATGAAGTCCGATGCATCCGACAAACTTGTCGGGCTTTTCTCGGAGCACTGCGGCCAGCTGAAGGTTCGTATTGTTACCCAGACCTTCAAGCGAGTCAGCGATGAATGGTGCGACATCCATCGTTGATCGAGCTGCGGGCGGGTACATGTATCGGGTGATATCGTCGGTGAATTCACGCGCAATCGGCCTTAGATCAACAAGGTCGATAGGCCGAAGAACAAGTCGCTCGGTGACGATCTTAACGTCAAGTAGTTGGATGTCTCGACGTAGTCCCATTTTGAGTCTGGACTAGGCTGGTTCGACGAGAGTGAGGCGATCGCCAGCTGCGCTACTGCCGAGCTGAACGACTCTAATTGCCGCATCGACAGCCTTCTTGCCTTTCGGGGCAACAGCTTTGAACATGGCTTCGGTTTCGGGGTGGCAAGTAAGGAAAATTATCTGGAACCTCTCCGAGAGATCCATGATGACCTTGCACGCCGCCTTGGCTCGCTCAGGGTCAAAGTTCACCAATATATCGTCGAGCACGACTGGCATCGGCTCAGCGTTCTTGGCGTACTCCTCGATTAGAGCAAAGCGCATGGCGAGGAATAGCTGCTCGGCAGTACCCCGGCTGAGTTCGTTGGCTCGCTTGGTGTGACCTTCGCCCTCAACGACTTCGAGGTCTTGGTCTTTCTCACCGATTACAGCCCGCACGCTGGTGTAGCGCCCGAGAGTGAGATCGTTCAAGTACTTGGAAGCAGACAGCATTAGTGCTGGCTGGCGTTCCTGCTGGAACTCTTCGCGTGTTCGTTCAAATACGTCACGGGCGATCATCAACACTGCCCAGCGTTGTGCGTCGCGGTTGATCTTCTCTTCGAGCATGTTGATTTTCGAGTGAAGCTCTAGAGCCTGACCAGACTTTTCGTATTCGGCGCGTTGTCGGCGCAGGTTGCCTTGTTCTTCGTGTAGTCCATCGACTATCTCGCGTAGGCGTTTCTCTTCGTCCTGAAGCTGCTGAAGGCGGGCGACCGCTTCTTCATTGGGAGTCGATGTGAGATCGTCTCGGTACGTCTGACCATCATCGTTGCTGAGCAGTGGATTGTTTTCCAGTAGCTCTGCGAGTTTGCGTTCTAGCTCACGGCGTTCATTCACTTGAATCGCGAGTGCTTTGAACTCTTCGTGATCGTATGTTTCGCCCTTTTCGAGCAGCGAGCCGATCTTCGAATCCAATTCCGACATTCGCCCTTCGAGCGTTTCGAACTCCGTCGTCCAGATGTCCATCTCAGCGGCGATCTGCGATTGGCGAACGACAGCTTCGTCGTGCGCTTTCAACCGAATCGAAAGATCTTCGAGTGCTTGTGTCCCTTGCTGTGACGGCGCTTCTGGCAAACTCGCAGCTTCGAGAATTTCCGATAATCGGAAGTCAATTTCACCCGCGGTGTCTGACATCTGAGACACGCGCATTCGAAGGCTTGCAGTTGTTCGCTGCTGGCTCTTGAGTGTTCGTATGCTCGCCATGACGTTTGCTGCTTGGGCCGGATCGAGATCGATACGGAGTTCAGATCGTTCTAGAAGCATTTGCCATCGGTTTTGAACATCAGCAAGTGTGTTTGCGCTTAGGGCGAGTGCGCTGTGCGCTTCCGTGAGTCGTGTATCGATAGTGGCGAGGCGAGCGGCTGCGGTTTCGAACTCTCTCGAAACAAATTCAAATCTACGGCGTAGATCAAGTGATCGATCCAGCTCGCCAGCTTTCTCTTCTACATCGCGAATCGATGGAGTGTTGCTGATACTGAACTCGCCAGCGATTTCGGATATTTCTTTGTTGACTGTATCGAGTCGTTCTTGAATTTCTTCGACTTGAGCGTTGGCGACGTCTTTGGCTTCACTTATAGCTGGCTTGCGGATTTTAATTTTGAATCCACCAGCTGCCCTCGCACGAGAAATCAGCATGAACCCTGCGACCATTCCGAGGAAGCCTGCAAGGCCGCCCGAAAGTTCGGCGTTCATGTAGCTCCACGCCATCGAAGCGATTCCGACGATGATGACGGTTATTGGTAGGAGGATCGAACCTACAAATCCGCCGATGTCCTCTGTTTCGGTCTGCGCAAGTGCATCTGCAAGATTCTTCTGGCCGTCATTCATTTCAGAACGAATTGATCCAGCATCAGCGATTGCTGCGCGGAGTCTCGAAAGTCGATCCCGCTTATTTTCTAGGTCAGCCGAATTTTCTTTAGGAACATCCGCTAAGGCATCACGAGCACCAGCTAGCTGGAGCGCGTCGTCGGCCATCGTTTCGCGATCTTCAGTTCGTGATTGAACGGTGAGTTCAGCTTCTTGATATTTGCGACGGGCAGTCGTCAACTCCCGCCCGGCGGATTCCAGATTCGACTGAAGGTCAAGCGGAGTTTCGAACTTGCTGACTGCGCTCTCTGACCAACCGAGTACGGCAAGATCCTGATCGAGCTGTGCCTGTTCGTTGTCGAGTTCTTGTTCGATTGTCGGCAGATCGGTTACAGCCTTCGTGTAGTAGGCCGTTTCCATCAGCAGTTTGCGAATTTCATCACCCTGCTCGATAAATGGTTCGACTACGCCAACCGACTCTGATTCAGATTTGCGTTCCTGCTGTCGTAGTTCGCCTTCGTCCATCTGTTCCTGAAGCGTCGTCTTTTGCTCAACAAGATTATCTAGTTGCTGAAGTCCGTCTTCTGGAATCGTGTCGATCTCGGGAGCTTCTGAAATCTGTCGTTCGATCTCGGTTTTTCGCTCCCACGGGCTTCGTAACCTAACGAGCGTGTGCTGGCGTTCGATGCCAGATCGCATGTCTTCGAGTTCCGCAGTCTGGGAATCGATATTCTCGAGTAGCTGCTCAAGAGTATTCGAAAGCTGTGCGTATTCGTCACTGCCTCGTCGCGTCTCTTCGAGTTTGGCTCGAAGATCGGTGAGACTCTTCATATTCTTCGACATCGCACCGGCTCGACCCGTGGCACTTCGAAGCTTGTGCAATTCTGCATCTAGTTCAGAACGAGCGTCAGTGAGCGATACGTTTGCAAGCCCAAGACCGACCGAGTAAATCTTGTCTCGAATTTGGTTCGAGTTGAGCGAAGACATCGCCTGGAGTTCGCTGAGTGAGATCGAGAACACATTTGTGTATAGCTCAACATCGATTCCACCGAGCAACGATTGCAACATGTCATTGCTGCCTGTCGCATCACCTGTGATCGATACTTCACCACGCTGCTTGCCATCTCGTCGGTGAATGTTGAAATTGGTATCCGACGATGTAACGAGTGATACTGCCCCAGAACCTGCTTCTGGCCTGAAATGGTTATAAAGGAAGAGTTCACGTATCGGCGCTCGGTCAGATTTCGTCGTGTAGCCGAATAACGTTGAGCGCAAGAACGCTCGGATGGCAGATTTACCGGCTTCGTTGGGTCCGTGTAGAAGAGTAAGTCGACCTGATACGTCGTTGAACTCGTGATCGGCGAACGGGCCGAAGTTTTCTATATTAATTCCTGTTAGTCGCATGCTATTTGCTCTGCTCCAACAGTTCAGCTAAGTACCAGCGAGCCTCTTCAGCCCATGCAGAGACCTGTTCGTCACTCGGCTTCTCGAGTCCGTTTCGACGACCGGTGTAGACGTCTGACACGACTTCAGTTAGACGATCGATCTCATCTGACTCGATAGACGAAAGTAGGGCACGTTTGAGAGTGGCTCCTAGGAAATCATCCTGCTTAGCTCGTGATTCGATATCGATAGTCGGTCGAGTCGAATCGGTAATTCGCTCTACCCATACCCATGGCGATCCGCCAGCGTTCCACGCAGCTCGTACAGAATCCAATAAATCGTCGACAGCACCAGATGCTGCCAACTGTTCGTGGAGCGGGCCGCGTCCGACTAGAGTGAGCCGGCAAACGACATCACGATCTTCAGCTTGAACGCTGAGATTATCGGTCGCCTGTCTGATCGCCGAATCGAGGCTGTCGATTGTCTCAATATTAGAAATATCTACTTCGCCACGTTCCCATCGAACAACATCGAGGGCGGCGAACTCGCTTCGTGAAGCACCTGAAGAGTCAACATCTACTACCAATGCCCCTCGGGCGCCGGTTTCGTTTGGATGTCGACCCTGCGTGTTGCCTGGGTAGGCAATCACTGGTGCAGCTCGTTTGAGTGTCTGGCGAGTGTGCACGTGACCTAACGCCCAGTAGTCGATTCCTGATTCAGAAAGGTCTTCAACTGTGCACGGCGCGTAGTTCGGGTGGGCGCTGTTGGCTCCTACGTTAGCGTGAAGGAGTCCGATGGCGAACAGATTGCCAGATTCAGGCGGAGTGAACTGTGTTGCAAGGTTGTCGGTCACCTCGCGAGTTGGGTAGCTCATTCCCTGAATAGCGGCGACGATCTCGCCGTTCTTCTCGAAATTCTTCCATTCGGGAGTTGCACCGAAGATGTGCACGCCTTCTGGCCATGAGATTGACGACTGCCAACCATCGAGTGGATCGTGATTGCCGTGAACAACGAAAGATTGAATTCCGGCTTCGGCGAGTTTGGAAAGTCCGTCTCGGAAGCGCAACTGCGCACGAACTGAGCGATCGGCGCCATCGTATACGTCACCAGCGATTACGAGGAAGTCGGCTTTTTGGTTAATGCAAAGATCGACCAAGTTCTGAAAGGCTTCAAAAGTTGCCTCTCGTAAACGGGTCGCTACTCGATTATCGGCGTCACCGACACCCGCAAAGGGTGAATCGATGTGAAGATCTGCCGCATGTACAAAGCGGAAAGAGTCCATATCGCTGCGCTAACTCACTGATAGGCCGGTTTCATGCAAATGGGTGGTGATCAGCGGGTTCGAATTCCCGATGAATGCAAGATCAGCCTGTCTCTACGTTCAGTCTAGCTTAGTAGCTGTTGTTCATTCGAGAGGGCTGTCACGTACAAGATACGTGGGGGTCAGCACGCGAGTACAGAACCGTTCGTAACGTAGTTTGGCGGTGTTATTAGGCTTTGATACCGATGTAGATGCCCCGCCCAGTTAGCCCTTCTGCGAGATGTTCTATCTGCAAACCTGCCTTTTTGAACGCATTTAGGTACTCGTCGTGAGTGAACCAGCCCATTTCGTGGGTTTCGGTTACTTTGCTGATGCCGTTCGAATTACCGATCAGATATTCGAGAACGAGTCGACCGCGTTCGACCGGTTCACTGACCATCATTCGCGTTATAACGAATTCATCGGTTTTGTAGGTTTCAGAGTCGATATTCCCAACTAGCCACGCTTCTGGTGTAAGCCACGGCTCTACTAGAAGCATTCCGCCGGAATTTAGGTGCTTCGCCATGTTGGCGATCGCTTGCTCCATGCGTTCGACCGTTTTTGTGTAGCCGACAGACGAAAAGAGGCAGGTGACAGCATCGAATTTGATGCCAAGATCGAAGTCGCACATGTCGCCGACGTGCAGAGGCAGGTTCGGAACTCGTTCTGCGGCGATTGCGAGCATTTCGGGGTCTAGCTCGACACCTGTGCAATCGAACTGTCTGCTGAGATGTTCAAGATGATTTCCGGTTCCGCAGGCAACATCAAGAAGCGTTTTGGCGTTCGATACATGCTCGTGAACGAGCTTTGAGACGAGTTCGCTCTCGCCTTCGTAATCCTTGTACGAGTAGACGGCGTCGTAGTGTTTGGCAGTCTTTGTGAACATGAGAGTGAGGTTAGATTGTTTCGTGATCGATAAGAATGCTTACTTATGGTCACGAAACAAGGCTAATTTAGCCTACGAACAGATCTAGAACGTTTCCGAAGCCTGATCCATCTAATCGGTACATCTCTGTGTATCCGCATTTTGTGCAGGACACGGTCTGGTACTTCTGATTCTGAAGATTGAAAAGTCGGCTGATGCCTGATCCAGTCGTTCGGATTTCACCGGCCTTAAACGTTGTTGTATGGCATTTTTCACACGAGTACTGACGTTGTTCCATGTGGGTTCTCAAGATAGTGCTGCTGCTGAGTAGAAGTGCACATCGTACATTGTCACGCTGGATGCATCTTTAGCTTGTCGAAGGGTTGATTAAGTATTTCGTTCAATTGCGCTCCAATGCGATAGAAAGATCCAGAAAACTTCGGTGTCGCCTAAATTTCCTTACGTACAAAAAGAGCCGTCCCTTTCGGAACGGCTCTTCTTAAATTGCTTTGTAAAGCAAAGGCTATTTAGAAGCCCATGTCTCCACCAGGAGCGCCGCCACCAGGCATTGGAGGCATCATTGGCTCGTCCTTCTCGCTGATCAGAGCCTCAGTTGTGAGGATCATTCCAGCTACGGAAACAGCGTTTTCAACTGCTGCACGAGTTACCTTGGCAGGGTCAACGATTCCCATCGTTACCATGTCGCCGTACTCGCCCTTGTGAGCGTCGAAACCGAAGTTCTTGTCTTTGTTCTCAGAAACCTTCGCAAGAATCACAGCGCCTTCGTAACCAGAGTTGGCTGCGATGACCTTGATTGGAGCAATGAGAGATTTTCGAAGAACATTGATACCGGTCTGCTCGTCAGCGTTGTCAGACTTTACTTTTGAAAGTCCTGCAGCAGCTCGGATGAGAACAGTTCCACCGCCGGGAACGATTCCTTCTTCAACAGCAGCACGGGTAGCCGAAAGGGCATCTTCCATGCGCTGCTTCTTCTCTTTCATCTCAATTTCGGTGGCTGCACCGACTTTGAGGATGGCAACACCACCGGACAGCTTGGCGAGTCGCTCTTGGAGCTTCTCACGGTCGTAATCGGATGAAGTGTCGGAAATCTGTGCTTCGATCTCGGCCTTGCGACCCTTGAGAGCATCAGCAGAACCATCACCGTCAACAAACGTGGTCTCGTCCTTAGAAACGACGACCTGCTTGCACTTGCCGAGGTCATCGAGAGTAACCGTGTCGAGCTTGCGACCGATTTCTTCAGAGATAACCGTGCCACCAGTGAGGATAGCGATGTCTTCGAGCATTGCCTTTCGGCGGTCACCGAAGCCAGGAGCCTTTACGGCTGCAACATTCAATGTGCCACGAAGCTTGTTCACAACGAGAGTAGCGAGAGCCTCGCCCTCAACGTCTTCTGCAATAACAAGAACGTTCTTGTTAGTCTGCAGAACCTTCTCAAGAACAGGGAGAAGGTCGGAAATTGCAGAAATCTTCTGCGAAGTGATCAGAATGTAAGGATCGTTAAGAACGGCTTCCTGTTTTTCTGAGTTGTTCACAAAGTAAGGAGAGAGGTAACCACGGTCGATCTGCATTCCCTCAACGAACTCGGTCTCGTATGAAAGAGACTTCGACTCGTCAACGGTAATAACACCGTCTTTACCAACCTTGTCCATAACATCGGAAATGAGCGTGCCCATCTCGTCGTCGTGGGAAGAAAGGATTGCAACGCTTTCGATCTGTTCCTTTGAGTCAACAGGAGTTGACTGTCCAGCGATCGACTTGCGGATGGAAGACATAGCGATTTCCATGCCGCGCTTGAGTGCCATTGGGTCGGCGCCTGCTGCAACGTTCTTGAAGCCTTCAGCAATGATTGCCTGAGCGAGAACAGTTGAAGTAGTCGTGCCATCACCAGCATCATCGTTAGTCTTCTTTGAGACTTCCTTCAGAAGCTGTGCGCCCATGTTTGCAAACGGATCTTCGAGGTCGATCTCCTTGGCGATGGTTACACCGTCAGAGTTGACTTGCGGAGGGCCGAATTTCTTGTCGACGATAACGTTTCGACCGCGTGGGCCGAGAGTCGACTTAAGTGTGTCGGCGAGAGTGTCGATGCCTTCTTTAAGGCGTGCTCGAGCGTCGTCACCGAACTTTAGATCTTTAGCTGCCATTACTTATAAATCTCCAGATTGAGATGATTAGTTCGTGATGAACTATCCAACGATTGCGAGGATGTCGCTCTCTCGAACGATTAGGTAGTCAACTCCGCCTTCTGAGTACTCGGTACCTGCGTACTTCGAGTAGATGACCGTCTGGCCGACTGAAACAGGCATGTCGATGACTGTGCCGTCGTCGGTTGTTCGACCTGCGCCGGCTGCAACAACTGCACCCTGCTGAGGCTTTTCTTTCGCGGTGTCGGGAATGATGATTCCGCCGGGAGAGGTTGATGCCTCTGATTCGGCAGGTTCGATAATCACCCTGTCACCAAGCGGTGTGAGGTTCAATGCCACTGAAATGGTTCTCCTTAGTGGTAGACGAGAATTCGGATTTTCAAACTCAGATGAACGATGCGGACACACCGATTCAGTCTCAATTCAGACCGATTTCTTGATTAGCACTCGACCTTGCCGACTGTTAGCAGTCGCGGGCTTCGAGTGCCAGCCAACGAATTCTATGAAGGTGAAGGGCATGCGTCAAGACGGGATGTCGGTGAGTTCGCGCTACGAGAGGAGATTGGTTGTGATGCGAACGGCTCTACGGCTGCGACGATTCGAACAGTAGTTCGCCGTCGATTTCGATTTTTACTTGGCGTTGGTATTCGCGAATTGCGTCGAGGTTTACTTCTACGCCGAGCCCGGGCTTGTCGGAAGCTCGCACGAATCCGTCGGCATCTCTGAAAATACCGGTCGGGTCGGTTAGTCCCAGAATTAATGCGGAATCGCCAGCCGGGTATTCGGTTAGATCGAACTCTTCGTAGCCGGCGAAGACGTGAATCGATGCCGCTACCGATAGATGGCTCTTGAACGTGTGGTTCACGTACTGGATGCCAAGTTCGTGAGCTTTGTCTGCGACTCGTTTGGCTTCAGTAATGCCACCGATTCGCCCAACATCGATCTGTACGAAGTCGAGACCGGCATTGGTCATCATGTCGTCGGCAGCTCGGTAGTAGTCGGCACCTTCGCCCCCCGCTACACCGATGTTTATGCCGTTCGCACGAACCTTGTCGCTCAACGCTTTGTATTCCCCAACTTCTTCGGTTCGAAGCGGTTCTTCAAGCCATGTGACGCCGAGATCAGCAAACGCGACAGCGCGTTCGTAAGCAGCATCGACGTCGTCGCCCCAAATAACTCCGGCGTCGACCATCAACTTGGCATCGGGTCCGAGTCCGTCACGGGCGGCCTGCACGAGGGCAATGTCATCTGCGAGTGAGCCACGACCCATCGGGCCCCAGCCGAACTTGGCAGCACGGAAATCACGTTCAACGATTGAATCGGCTACTGCGCGGGTCTCAGCAGGGTCATCGCCGAACAGCACGCTGGCGTACGGGAGTTTCTTGTATGAAGCATCGTGACCGATCAGCTTCCAAACTGGTTCACCGAGATATTTGCCAAGTACGTCCCACATTGCGATATCGGCTCCGGCGACCGCGTGATCGAGTTGTTGAATATCAAGTCCGTACTCACCGGCCTTATTTCGAAGACGAACTACGTCTTCAGGCGAATCTAGAGTTTCGCCGAGAAGTGCCTCGCGAATGTTGATGATGTTCGAGTGTGACATCGGCATCACGTATGCAGTCATCGATACGAGAGGCGACGCATCACATTCTCCCCAGCCTTCGAGTCCGTTGTCAGTTCGAACACGAACTACGAGCGAATCCTGCGTGCCATCGGCGGTTCGAGTGATTTTCGGGAGCGCGACGTAAAAGAGATCGATAGCTTCGATTTTCATGGGGTTAGGATGCCTTCCAGGTCATTAGATCGTCGATCGACGCCAGTAGCGTGTCGTACTCGGCGAGGTCGTGATATCGAACACCTGTTTTCGTTCAGTGTCTGTGAGTGCTTGGTATTCGCTTGCCATCACAGGCATTACGATGCCGTGGCAGCCGTTTTCTACTGAAAAATCGAGCACGCTTTCGAGTGAGCGTATGTCGAGCGTTTCGTCTTCATTGAATGGCGTTGCGGGGATTCCGTAGATGCCGCGGTATTGGTCGGTAGTGTTGTTGGTCATCTATTTTTCTAGGGGATAAGGGTTAGTCGTCGGCAGGTTAGTTTTTGCGGAGTCGCAGAATGTAATGGCGACCGCCACGGGTGTACGGAACGATGCTTTCGTTCATGATCTCGATCAGTTCGCGTGCACCGATCATCTTAGATTCGTGAAGGAGGCGTGCCTCTGTTTCTTTCGCTCGGTTGAATGCGAAAGCTAGATCAGTAACGTCTAGCGAGATTTCGAGTTCGAGTCCCCAACTTTCAGCGAGTTGAAGTGGCGTTACTTTAGGGTCTTCGAACAGTGAAACAACGATGAAGCTCCCGCCGGGTTTTAGCACACGTTTTACTTCCGCCGGGTCGTAAACATCGGTGGTCATAACCATGTCGAACGTGTTGTCATCGAACGGTAGATCTTCGACCGGAGCTTTCACGAACGTGCACAGCTCGGAGATATTCTCGATTTCCGCCAAATCCCTGGCAACTGTCAGCGCCTGTTCATCGATGTCATTTCCGTACACCTGGCAACCATACAATGACGCCATCCAGCGGGCGTTTCCGCCAACCGCACATGCGGTATCGAGCACTTTAGTTTCGGTGGTTATCTCTTGTTCTTCAAGAGCGATCTGGAAGATCGTTTGGTTACCACCGACGTGCATGAACTCACCGTAGGAGGCATGATCCCATCTCGGTTGGTCGTCGAACCACTGTTGAAGTCGTTGAGTTTTGTTATTCAAGCTTTGAGCCATGTGCGAGTTTCCTGAGCCGAATTTAGGTTCAAGTTCAATCCGGTGATTCTGTCGATTCAGAATCATCAAACTATTTGCTCCGAACATATTAGGCTTTCGCCAATCAGGTGTCGGTACTAAATATTCCCGAATTCGTTTGAGCTAGACGCGAAAAGCGCCCCTCAATAAATCGAAGAGCGCTTTTCGTAGGAGGTCTGGTTAGTACGGACTAAACGCTAATTTCGTCGCCGCTCGGGAGAGTGAACGATGTACCGGAACCAGACTCAGGGACTGATTGCCCAAAATCACGAGGTCCGGGGCCACCTGGTCCACGTCCTTGACTGCGACCTTCATGGCCGTTATTCCCGCGGTGATGGCGTCCGTGTCCGTGTCGACCACGTCGGTCTTCGCCATCTCGGTCGCCCTTTAGCTCTTGACGAAGATCGTCGAGGTAGTCGGGCTTGGCTTCGGTCCATGCAGCAATTTCGTCAGCTTCCGCCTGGGTGATGACTTCCTGCTCTACGAGAGCGGCAAGTCGAGCCTCGATACTTACGTCATTGCCGGTGTCGTGGGCCGGTCCGAGCTGCTTCAGATCGTTCATGACTTCAGGCTTGGCGTCTTCCCAAGCGTCGATCTCGTCGGCCTGAGCCTGTGTGATAGTCCCGGCTTCTACGAGGGTTGCTAATCGCTCGTCGTGCTGTGCCTCACGGTGCTCATCGCGAGCAGTGCTCATTGCTGTGTCGAGGGCGTCTCGGTCGATGCCGAGGATTTCAGCGACTCGGTCTTTGATCGAATCCTGTGGATTCTCACCATCTACTGGTCCTTCTTGGGCGAATGCCGCTCCTGCAAGGGCGAATGCTCCGAGGAGTCCTGCGGTTACGCCGAGAGTAATTTTTCGTTTGAACATTTTCTAAACCTTTGGTCGATTGACCGACCTGATTGATTGCCTGTAATCAAATTTAGAAAACGAATGTGTGGAACCTGTTCAGAGAGTGTGTAGAAATGTTGAAGGTTGGCTGTTTAGAGGTATTCCGTATATGTTCTGGCGTGATGCACTCGAAGAATCACGTCGATTTGCAAGTTGGCTGCTGACTGGGCGAGTTTTCACAGCACCTCACCAGATCCCTCGGCTGTGCTCGAGACGTTTACGGGTTCCTAGACCGAAGGCTTCCACTTGCCTTCGACACGTACTGCCTCATGATCACCGGGCCACTGCGGTGTCGTAGTGATCACCAGTTCTAGGGGAGTGTCACCCGTCGCACGAAACTGAAACGTGGTGCCTAGTGGAATTTCGCTAGAAACCCCAGAATTCAGTTTGAGAACAGACTCGCCGTCCGAGTTTTTACGCCAGAGTTCGCCTTGCCCGCCAACGCAAACCCAAGCTTCTTCAACTGTTATGTGATGCACGGCGTGAGTTGTTGTCTCGGGATGTAGCAGGGCGTGAACCATGCTTGAACCTTCTTGGGTTGACTGAAGAAGGCGTATCTCAGAACCGTCAGGTGCAATGACGTCAGGTGTTTCAGGCAGATTGGCGAGAACGTTAGGGTCGATCATCTTCCGATGATAACTGGCGTAAACGTTCAGCACAGAGTTAAAGCAAAACACCCCGGTATTCACGGGGTGTCCTGAGGAGACCAATCCTAAAATATTCAGCCTATGAAGAGACTTGGGCTGTTTCCTGTAAGTACAGAAGTGTCGCCTGAACTCGCTGGTCGACCGATTCGCTTTCCTCGATGTGGAGGTCGGAATAGATAGTCTGCAATAGCGGTTCAATTAGATTTTCGTCTATTTTTAGTTCTTCCGAGATTGCCGCATCGGTGTATCCCGACGAAATGAACATCAGTGCTTCCATCTGATCGTGAGTCAGTCGCTCTAGAACAGATCGCTGGCGTGGGAAGAGATCGTTCATTACTGTTGGATCCATAGTGACTTGTCCGGCTGCCGCTGATTCGATAGCACGTGCAAGCGAATGAATGTCAGAAATACCCTGCTTGAGCAGGAATGACCAGCCCGAGGTTTCCTTGTCGAGGAAGCTCGCTAGAAATTCTTTGTCGCGATGAGATGAGAGAACGACGATTCCCGTTTCGGGGAAGGCGTTTTTGATGTCGCTTGCAGTAACGATTCCATTTGGTCCGTTACCGAGCTCGATATCCATCAGCACAACATCAGGTTCTGTCTGCTTAGATAGTTCGACCGCTTCCAGCCCTGTGGCTGCAGCTCCTACAATATTGATCATCGGTTCTTTGTCGAGCGCGGAAACGAGTATCTCCCGGAAGAGAGATTCGTCGTCACACACAAGAACGTTGATCGGGGACAGTGGAGCTTCGTTGCTGAAGTCGAACTGATCGTGATCCATATAAGTTGATTCCTTGCCGTAGAAACCTAGCTAGTTGCCGGTAGTACCAACGTTAGTCTTGTGGTTGGCGCGGCGCGAAGACTCTGGGGTCACAGGGCTGACCCTCGGGTATCAATGGTATTTCGGAATCAACTGACGCGTGCCACTAGGTAAAAACCGCAATACGCAAAAAGCCCGCACTCATAGCGAGTACGGGCTTCTGTTTATTCGTAGTTGCGATTTGCCTGATCGGCGATTAGATAAGACCGCGACGCTGGGCTTCAGAAACCGCATGTGCGCGATTGCTAACTCCCATAACGTCGAATACGTGCCTTAGTTCGCGCTTGACGGTTGCCGGGCTCAAGAAAAGATCGTCGGCGATAGCCTTAGTAGTTTCGCCCGCTGCGACCATCTGAAGAACCTTCGATTGACGCTCAGTTAGATTTTGATTGTCGATCGTCTGGTTCTGAATCTGACGATACCGGTCGACTAATAGTGCGTTAAGCGCTGGCGACAAAGGTGAACCGCCTCGTGCGGCGTCTTTTACGGCCCGTACAAGTTCTTCTTGTGACGCTCGCTTTAGCAAATAACCTGCTGCGCCCGCTTCGAGCGCTGGGCCCAAGTGCGTGTCGCCGAACGAACTGAGCATCACCACGCGTACATGTGGGTATTTCTCCATCACGCCTTTGGTGGTTTCGATGCCGTCTATCCCTGGAAGCATGACATCGCACATAACAACGTCTGCAAGCCCGAGAGCTGGATCGTTGAGGGCATCTTCGCCACTGCTTGATTCACCAATGATAGTCGCTTGGCCATCGAGTTCGAGCAAACGGCGCGTGCCTTCACGTACAACCATGTGGTCTTCGATTAGGAAGACTTTTACCGGTTGGGTTGTCATATTTTCAGCTTCTGTGGCTGTGTAATCGTGTTGGTACATGGCTTTTTTCTGCTCTGGTGTTGGGTGGTTATACGATCAGAGTGTGGCTGACTCTAGGCCAGACGTTAGCTTGCTTTTCTCGTCGATTTCATCTGCGTCAGTCCTGCCGAAAGATCGGGTCGTCCTGACAAATCAGATTCTGTTGGTCGCTGTTCCTTCTGAACGGCGAACTTGTCCATGCTGTGTCTTAGTTCTTCTAGACTGAAGGGTTTATGCAGAACATCAACGCGTGTCTGCTCCAAGAAGGTGCGCGTGTCAGGCGATACAGTGTCACCGGTAATAAACAGCACACGGTCCGCCAGATCAGGTCTCAGAACCTCGATGCTTCGGAACACTTCGGGTCCGCCAAGACCAGGCATTCGAACATCCAGAAGAATAGCGTCGTAGTCGTTAAGGAAGATCGTACGTAGTGCTTCCGCACCATCATGAGCTACATCTACATCGTGACCCTGTGCGACCAATGCCCGGTTTAGGAGCATGGTTACCGAGCGTTCGTCATCGACAGCCAATATTTTCAACTTGGTGTAGCTGTTTGGCTGTGCTGGCTCACTTTGCATAGGCGTATCGGCTTCTGCTGGAACTTCGATAATTGGGATTTCAACGACGAAGGTTGTGCCGCGTCCGACTGCGCTGTCGACTCGAATTGCTCCGCCATGGTCTTCTACGATGCCCTTACAGATAGACAGACCGAGTCCTGTACCTTTTCCGACGGGCTTTGTAGTGAAGAACGGTTCGAAGACCTTCTTCTGGTTTGCCGGTGAAATTCCTGGTCCGTCGTCGGTGATACTCACTCGAATACGGCCTTCATCGTGAACGACCCCGACAGTGATCGTTCCGTGACCGACACTTTCGCCAATTGCGTGGATACTGTTTCCGATCAGGTTCATGAAAACCTGTTCCATACGGTGAGTATCGGCAAGAGTTTGAGGCGTGTCATCGCCAAAGTAGGTGACTACTTCAACGTTGTTCACTCTGCACTCGTATTCTCGAAGATCGAGAATTTTTTGCAGTGAATTAGTGATATTTAGCGTTTGAGAATCATGGAACGTGTCTGATGATCGAGCGAAAGTGAGCAGATTGTCTACAATGCGACCTGCACGTTCGGCTTCATCCGCAATCGATTCAAGATCGCGTTTCAACGTGTCATCAACGGCCTGACGCATCGCAAGCTGTGAAAATCCCAATACTGCCGTGAGCGGGTTGTTCAGTTCGTGAGCGACACCAGCTGCCATTTCACCAACGGAAACCAATCGGCTGTTGGCGATCATTCGGTCTTCTCGGTCAGAACCTTCTGTGGTGTCGTCGATTAGTAGAAGAAATTTCGACTTCAGTTCTGGGTCTGAATGAGGCGTGACTGTAACGTTGTAGCTAATTTCGAACTGGCCGTCGCCTTCATCAGTGCCAACGAGTTCTCGCTTCTCGACAGGGCGAGAAGTAACTGCGCACTGTTTAAAGATCTCTTTTAGACCAGATGGATCAAAGTAGTCAGATAGTCGGTCGCCAGTTTTGCTAGTTCCGAACATGCGATCGAACGATGCATTTGTGAACATGATTCGACGTCGGCCGTCGAGAGCGACCATAGCCTGCGGAATGGAAGAGGCAAGTGCCTGCATCAGATTCTTCGCAGCACCAGATTTAGCGCGAGACTTTACAACGGAAACGGCGTTGTTCTTTCGTTTCTTGCTGCTAGTTGTTTTCACGCCTGTTGAACTTTGGGCAGGAGCCATTAGCCACCCTGCCTTATCTTAAGTTCTTCGAGTACAGATTCAGTCTCGGCTGCTACTTCGATCATGGTTAGCTGCTCGAGATCGGCGAAGGCGGCAAGTCTCTCGGAATCTTCGCTTTCTTCTTCAGCAAAGATGTCGCCAAGATCGCCAAGGGCGTCCTCTTTCTCATCTGTTGCTGAATCGGTACCCGGGGGGACCATTACGAACTACCTTTCTCGCCTGATCGACCAGTTTCAGAACCGTTTGATCAGGTTGCCGGGGCGGATATCGTGGTGAAAATCGCTCTTGATATAGGAGGGATTATCGTCATACAAACGCCTGATACAACCATCATCACACCTAACTGGTATCCGGCACGCATGCGGTGTCCCCCACTTGCTGCCCATGGTGCCACTGCATTCGCGATGGTAAAAACTACCACTACCATAGTGATGATTATGTTCAAGAACTCGAAATTCACGTTTGCGAACGTGTTAAATCCGCTTGAACTAGCGATGTCGGGAATGGCGGCTCCAGATGCGGTTGGGTCGACTGCGTCGGTATCGGACAACATGCTTTCTGCGAAAAGTTGCATCACGTTCACAATGAATATGAGAAGACCGACCATCGAAGCGTGAAGTGGAACCGTTAGGTAGCCAAATGTTTGCGAAACCAGAGATCGTTTTTCCCTAAGAATCGATATTTCTGCCGAGAAAAATGCAGCCGTCTTGCCAGTGACCAGCGGGTTACCACCGATCGTAAGAGCGTCCCAGAAAATGTTGATGGTACGTTCCATCATTTCTGAGCCAGACTCCTTAATTAAGTGATCCCAGCAGCGATCAGGTGTGATGCCAGATCGCACTCGTACTTCGAGTCGTCGGAAATAGGGTTCGAGCGAACCGAGCGATCGCCGATCGACCTTACTTAGCGCATCACTCACAGTGGTACCAATAGCATCAGTAACACCACCGAGCATTCGTGTTGCGGTAGCAACGTCGGCATCAAGTCTCAGTAGCCGTTTTGAATCTCGGTTTATTACGACCCCAGCTGGCAGCAAGCTGATGCCCAAAATAATCATCGCCCAGCCAAGTTGTCCGCCGCTTATGACTACGGCACCAAGACCGACAACAAAGCCTGCCGGCACTAAATACTTGAACAGCTTTAAGGCAACTAGCTGGTTCGGAGCGCTAAGGCCCGATGTTCTCGTATAGCTCTCTTTGGGAGCTGCAAGGTAGATCGTCCAACTACCGATGATCGCAACTGTCATCGTGACAGTACCGGTCATGAGGATCATTCCAGGACCAAGGCTCCAGATCATCATCGAAATGATGGATACAACCACGATAAGGCCAGCCGAAACGATCATGGCTGAATAGGCATCAGTCCATTTCCTAAGCGATTCGATGTTGGTTTCGTAGGTGGCTCG
>Ga0233439_10002998_pt1 | contig 18251 bp, 18 predicted proteins | sample SI_123_September_6_FD_182713 | JGI IMG/M metagenome (GOLD analysis project Ga0233439, IMG submission 182713) | Seawater microbial communities from Saanich Inlet, British Columbia, Canada - SI_123_September2016_100_MG | ecosystem: Environmental > Aquatic > Marine > Inlet | place: Canada: British... | reverse complement strand
ATAAAAACCCATCGTTATCCCGATAGACGAATTCCCGACTCACACCGATCGCCAAAGACTTTTCCAATATATTGGGGAACAAAAAAAATTTAGGGAACGGAATTTTGTGGAAATACCAACTTAAGCAGTGGCACACACAACTGCGGCAGGTCACCTCTTCGGGAGAAAGAAGAGAGATTATGGTTCCAGGTACCCTTAGGATTCTGTTGAATCAAAATGATCGGGTCGAAGCACACTTGCATCTATTACAAGAAGACTGCGTGAGTGGCGGTCCAAAAATGGTTTGATGCGTGATAAAATAGGATCCAGCTTTTTTTCAGGGACGACGGTCAAGATCATTTACATGCTAATCGTATCGTTAAAAATCAAATGCCCTTCGTGGAATCCGCTATGCCCTTTTCCTGAAACATTGCTAAACACAGTATAGCCGCTCGCTTTTATTCGGTCGAGAACGTCCGTAACATAATGAATATGCTCGCCCTCAATAGTGTTTATTTGGTCCTGCACATTTGGCCCATAGATCCGGTCGCACCATTCTCCAAGGGTGTAATGTGTTCCCAGCTTTTTTATTTCCTTATTCCCATGACCCATCAATAAATCTTTTGGCGCTTTCTTTTTTGATAGATCGTGAATTTTACCGAAGAGATTTCTTATTTCGGGCTGATTAAGAGAGGGCTGTAGAACCGCTGAACAAACATCCGTTGCAACTTTTCCTCTACCGTGAATGAGGATGGCTCTCAAGACATCGAGGTGAGAAATTTTTGATCGCCAAGAGTGATGGTTACATTATTCTGCGACACATTCTTTAGAGCTTCATTAATAGAATCTTCAGAGATTCGACCTTTAAAATTCTTGCTGACCCTTGACTACATTCCTGTAGTTTGTTGGATGAGGTTAATTACACTTGCATCCATTAACTCGATTAATGGCCCAGGGTACAACCCAATACACAATACGAGGATAGCTAATGGAATCAGAGTAGCCAATTCTCGTTCCGATAAATCAGGTAGCATTTTGGCAGCTTCGGTTTTTGCATCTCCTAAAACTACCCTTTGTAGCATCCACAGCATATACGCTGCGGCTAAAATAATACCACCCATGGAGATGAGAACCATGGCAAAGTTTATATAGGATGTACCTACTAAAACTAAAAATTCGCCAATAAAATTACAGGTGCCTGGCAGACCAAAAGAGGCGACTGAAAATAAAAAGAATAATGCTGCAAATCTTGGCATGGATTTATGCAGGCCACCATAATGAGAAATTGATCTACTATGAGTTCTGTCATATAAATGTCCAACAGAAATAAATAAGGCTGCAGTAGTAATCCCATGATTAAACATTTGCAAAACGGCTCCTTGAATACCTTGGCTATTGAAAACAAAAATTCCGAGAGTAACAAAACCCATATGGGAAACTGAAGAATAGGCTATGAGCTTTTTAAGATCTGACTGAGCCAAGGCCATATACCCACCATATATAATAGCTATTACGGATAGCCACAAAATATATGGGGCGAAATTCGCCGAAGCCTCTGGAAACATCGGCAAACAAAAACGCAAAAACCCATATCCCCCCATTTTCAACAGCACCCCAGCCAGCATCACACTGCCAGCCGTAGGGGCTTCGGAGTGCGCGTCAGGGAGCCACGTATGAAAGGGAAACATTGGCATTTTTATGGCAAAAGCCATAAAGAATGCCAGGAATAACCAGAATTGCGCGCTGGAAGAATAAGTTTGTTCAGTTAACACCAACAGATCGTAGGTATGTCCCCCATTAATATAAATACCTAATATCCCCACCAGTAGCAGTAAACTTCCTGTTAGACTGTATAGAAGAAATTTAAGCCCAGCAGCAATACGATTCGGCCCCCCCCAGAGAATAATCATGAAATACATGGGAATCATTGTAAGTTCCCACAACATGAAAAACAGGAAAAGATCCAGGGCGGTAAAGACCACAATCATGGCGCCTTCAACTAACAAGATCAGCGAGAAATAGGCTCGTACTCGTGTTGTAATTCCTGCCCATGAACAAAGGACACAGAGTGGACAAAGAAGGGCTGTGAGTATCACCAAGAGAATACTGATGCCATCAACACCAACCGCATACTGAATATTAAACGTGGGCATCCATTCCACGCGTTCCACGAACTGCATGCCTTGCAGGGTTAAATCAAAACTCCTCCAGAGTATCAGCGAAAGGAAAAACTCCACCATTGTGAAGCCAAAGGCAATTCGTCGAATCGATTCTTCATCACGCACAAATGCCAGAATGACGATCCCTAAAAAAGGAACGGCAATCATCCAGCTAATCAGATGATCCATCAATATAGCCATTTAAGAAATCTCCTTAACCTACGAAAGAAGCAAACTCCTAGCTTTTCAAGTTAGCACAAGAAAAATCACTTAAAGTCATTTGCAAACAATCCATTTTTAAAAAAGTGTTGCGAGTCATTAACTCATTAAATCAAGTAATACAATAAGCCGGTAAGCCCTACTAACCAAAATATAATTACTAATACTTGATGCTGAAGAGTACGAAATGCAATAACTTGTCTTAATTGCCTATCATTATTCACTTGCCCAAACACTTGCCCAACTGTACTCTCTAACCAACGAATATCAACAATTCGCAATAACCACCTGGCAAAATACACAGAGTAAGTCGCGATAAAATGGATGAAATGATCTATGACCCTTATATCAATAATTCGCCACAACCACCGGGCAAAACACACAGAGTAAGTCGCGATAAAATGGTTGAAATGATCTATAACCCTTATATCAATAATTCGCCACAACCAGTGTGCGAATTGAATGGTTGGGGTTACCAGATAGGCATCATAGATTTCATCAAAATAACCTTTATTCCAAAATAGGACATACAGTCGATTGTTTCTCCTATTTGCTCTGGAGACCTGATGTTTAGGTCGAGTCTGCGTTGAGTATGCATAGAACCACCCCGTCACTGCCACGCCAAGAGAAACCATCAACCAAAAAGGAAAGCCATGCTCGACTGCACCTTCTTCCAACGTGACTCCTGGAAAGGTCAAAACCGGAGCAAGAAAGTTGGCGAACCAACTCCAAAACAGAGTCAATAGCCCACCTGCAAAAACCGTAGCCAGAAAAACACCGGTTAAAATGGAGCCATTTAAAAACTGTGGTCGGACAGATTGCTTCTCCAAACTATGCTGTCCTGAAGCGGGCCAGTACGTCTTTGGACCGTGTACGAAAAGCGAAGTGACGCCTTTAAAAAGATATTGAGAAGCCACGAATACCGTGATCAAGCCAATGACTTTGAATCCGATCGCAGCAGAAACAAACCCTGTGACCCCCCACAAATATTCATACGACCCGGAAAACAGCACTAACGGCGGGAGTAACGCCAACAACAAGGCCCCGCCATATAAAATCCCCATGTCCTCAGAAACATGGTGTCCATGGTCACCATGCCCATGGCCCGGTTCCACCGATCGCAACGCATTGCCGGTAGATAGAAAAAAGAACGCTTTGTAACAACCATGTGCAAGAAGATGGAAAATCGCAACCGCAAACGCGCCCAAACCACAGGCCATAACCATGAACCCGATTTGACTAATTGTGGAATAGGCCAAAATCTTTTTGATATCGGATTGAGTCAAGGAAACTATCCCAGCAAATATCGCGGTAGTGGCACCAATAATGAAAATGAACGTCATGGCGAACGGAGAAAGCATAATTAACGGGCCCAATCGCACTAACAAAAAAGGGCCAGCATTCACCATAGTAGCCGCATGAATAAGCGCCGAGACCGGAGTCGGAGCTTCCATCGCTCCGGGTAACCACACATGAAACGGTATTTGTGCTGACTTTCCCATAGCCCCCATAAAGAGGAAGAAGGGAATTAGCGCCACAGGATAGATATGCAGATCCAAGCCCATCCACCCTAAGATATTAATGGTATAGTCCTGCATGCCTTCAGCCTCAACAAGAATAGTCTGGATATCGAGTGTACCAAAGGTGAAAAAGGTTAGAATGATGCCAAAACTGAATCCCACATCTGCGACTGCGTTAACAAGAAAAGCTTTGGTGGCAGCCCGGCATGCTGAAGGTCGTTCTGCTGCGTGAGAAATTAACAGATAGGAGCAGATTCCCATGACTTCCCAACTAATCAACAACATCAAAAGGTTGTCACTCATGACCAGCAAAATCATAGAAGAAGTAAACAAGGCAATGACGGCGAAAAAACGATTATATCGTGACTCTCCTATCATGTAACGAGAGGAATACACATGTACAACTCCACTTACTCCTGTGACCAAGAGCAAAAGCAGAACCGTCAGCTGGTCAACGAACAGAGTAAAATCAATGGTCAAGGAACCAGATTCAAAGAAGCGATAAAGGGAAAGAGTAAATGGCCCATTTCTCAATACTTCAATGAAAGCGGCAACTGATAACCCAAAGGATACACCGATGGCAGGAATCCCAACCCAGTGACTGTTCTCACCCCAACGACGTCCCCCAAGCAGAAGAATGAGAGAAGCAAGGAGGGGAAGCAAAGGAATAAGGAGATAAAGAGCCATAATTCCTCTCAAAAACGTGGTGGCAGAGCATGGTTTAACAACAGTTGAACAATGGGAGAACTGAATAAACCAAGAAGGATGATAGCTGCGGACGTGACTCCCAAAGTCATTTTAAATGAGAGGGGAATTTCACCAAACTGAACATCCAATCGAGTTGATGTTTGGCAAAAAATACCCTCAAACAGTTTAACGAAATAGGCTAGCGTCAAGAGCGTGGAGAGCACCACCGCAGCGACCGAAACATAATTGCCTGCTTCTAGTGCTCCAAGAATGATGTTCCACTTGCCAAAAAATCCACCAGTCGGAGGTAGGCCAACCATACCTAGGGCTATAATAACTAAAGACCCAGTAAGCCAGGGGGCTTGTTTCCCAACACGTCCTATGTCGTCAATATTTCTGATCCCATAATGACAAAATGCCACGCCTGCTAAAAAAAACAAGGCGGCTTGCATAACGGCATCATTCAGTAAATAAAAAACCCCTCCGACAAACCCAGTTTGGTTGCCTTGACCGATTCCAATGAGAATGATGCCGATGTGCGAAATCCCTCCATAAGCGAACATCATTTTAATATCCCGCTGGGCCAAGGCCAGACTTGCGCCTATGACCGCCGCTAATGCTCCAAAAACCGCCACCAGTAGCAAAATCGGGATACCATAAGCAACAATTGACGCATTTAAGACCCAATAGACTATTCTGACCCACGCCAATAGGGCTATTTTGGTGAGGAGTGAAGCCAAGATAGGGGAAGTCGAATCAGGAGCATGGGCATAGGCCTCAGGCATCCAAGCATGAAACGGGACTAAGGCCATCTTGATCCCTAAGCCAATAAACATAAAGAGTAACCCACCCACTAGAGCTTTAGAGCTTAGCAAAAAAGGGAGCCTGTCCACCATATCAGTCATATTTAGTGTGCCAGTTAACGCATAGAGATAACTCACTCCCAGAAGATATAGAAAAGCACCAAGGTTTCCAAATATCAGATAGCGAAAAGCTGCAAAAAGAGCTCTTCCCCCAGCAACACCAATAAGCGCATAACTCGAGATAGCTGCAACTTCCATAAACACGAACAAATTGAATAGATCCCTAGCAAGAACAATTCCAGTTAAGGCGGATAGTAACAACAAAATTAAAATATAATAATGAACTATTCTTCCACCTAAAGCCTTTGGGGAAGTTGGTCCAGTAAACACAACACCCAGGAAACCCAAGGAACTCAATAACACTAAGATAATACTCGCTAATCCATCAGCCACCCACTCAATACCAAAAGGCACTGTCCACCCACTAAACACATAGCGAACTTCTCCATAGTTGATGACGTTATGGAGATTCAAAATAGAGCCCAGTACCATAACCGCTAAGGTTGCCACAGAAATTGGATGGCTCCAATGGCGGTGTTTTAGGCAAACCACAGGCATAGATATAGCGGCAAACAATGGAAGAAGAAATAGGATTGCAGGAAGTTGATGGCTCATTCTAATTTTTTAATAATCTCCTCTTCATCTAGACTTCCATATTTTTTATAAATTGCCGCACATAGGGCTAGTCCGACACCTAGTGTCGCAACGCCAACCACAATAGCTGTAAGAGTCATCACATGAGGTAAAGGGTTTGCGTAAATGGTGGATTTTACTGGTTCTGTGGTTGACAAAAGAATAGGAACTGTAGCCCCCTTCTTCGCACTAATAGACACCAAGAAAAAAATTACACTGGTTTGGATCAAATACATTCCGATAAGTTTCTTCACGAGATTGTATCGCGTCACCATGATATAAAAACCCCACACAAAAATGATTACAACTGTCAAGAAATTAGGTCGTTGTAAAACTGCTAAAAATGCATCAACCATTTATCGAGTCCTCGATAATTTCTTCAGCAGACAAGCTAAATACAATTGATACCGCTGTTACCGCAACATCTAGGGCAACACCGATTTGTGTAAGCACAATCCCCAAGGATCTTCGTGAAGCAGTTTCTAAACCCGGAATTTCTAAATTGGCATAATTTAGAAATTCTCCACCTCCAATCATACATAAACCACCTACGCCGGCATAGATAAGCATCCCGACGCCATCACCATGCAAAACATTTTTGACAAACTGACTTCGAGAAGCATCATGGCCAAAAATCAAAACCGATAAAATCATTCCCGTGCCTAGTATCACTCCACCAACAAAACCTCCTCCTGGTCCGTATTGCCCAAAAAATAATACGTAAAAACCAAACATTTGTACTACTGGAATAACAAAACGTCCTAAGGTCTGAACGATAATACTATCGTGTGGTTTAATCATTATTCCTCTCTCCTAAGCAGTAAAGCACAAGCAATTCCCGAGGCAAAAATAACCACAGTTTCGACCATCGTATCAAGCGATCGATAGTCCATCAGCACCGAAGTCACAACATTTGGAGTGTGGGTATCCTTATAGCTACTCTCAAGGTAAGTCGGTGAGATATGAACACTAGCTGGAGAACTTGGGTCTCCGAATCCAGGAAGGTCACTTGCGGCATAGAGTAAGAGGACTCCCAAGAAAGGTAAAACAATTAACGTTGCTAGAGAAAGAGGAGGACGCCGAAGACGAGTGTCTTTGGGGTCAGTTTTGAATAGAGTCAATAGAAAAAGAACAGTAGCTAAACCTGCTCCCACAACTGCTTCCACGAAGGCGACATCCACAGCTCCCAACCAGGCCCATACCAAAGAAAGAAAAAAACTATAAGTACCTAGCAGAAGAACGGAACTCATTAAATCCTTAACTAATATAACCCCGGCGGCAGTAACTAGGACAAGAATGAGTAAGGGAATTTCATATGAAAAGGTCATGAAGTTTCCTTTTTCCAAGGTTTTAAACCAGCCCGGAGAGCTGCTCTAATTGTTGCATGTGCAATGACCGGATTTAAGATATATAGCAAGGCCAATACCACTAAAATCTTTAACGAATTTAGACCAAATCCCTCGTGCAAAGCAATTCCAACTAGCATCAAAAAAGCCCCTAAGGAGTCTGTTAATGAGACGGCGTGCGCACGACTAAATACATCTGGTAATCGAACTACCCCAATCGCTGCAACAATCAGAAAAAATAATCCCGCTATTATAAAAACAGTAGATAATATATTCATGCTAAGGCACTCCCTTCTGCTCTAAATATTTTGTTACGGCAAGCGCTCCGACTAAATTTAGCAAGGCGTAACCAGTTGATATATCAACAAACATATCGACTCGTTCAAAATAAAGTCCAATTACAATAAGCAAAATTATTGCCTTCGTAGAAATGCCATTTAGACCTAATACACGATCAAATATTGTGGGGCCTCTTAGAACGCGATAAAGATAAACAGCAAGCAGAATAGCCAGCGTCATTAAGACATATAGAAAAAAAATTTTCATAAATCTGGTTTCTCGTCTTTAAAAATTCTGGCAATTTTTGATTCCATTTCCTTACTTTCAAAGTCTTCACTTAGCGATTGATCCAAGGCATGAACAATGAGGTTGTTGCGATCAACCTCCGCAGTGATCGTTCCAGGAGTTAATGTGATTGAATTACCAAAAAGAACAACGGCTGCATGATGATTTAGTTTTGATTTAACAGAAATAAGCCTGGGTTGAATGGGGAGCGAAGGATGTAAAATAAGCCTAGTCACATGAATGCTACTTTGAACGATCTTATAAAAAAGCCATGGGAGGTAAATGAAGATTCTGGACCAAAGACGAAATTTCGGTACAAAAGGTGAGTGACCCGAGTTGACCCAAGCTACGGCAAAGGAAATAATAATTCCCATACCAAGATGCATCGATTCAAAACTGCCAGATAATAGGATCCAAAAAACAAAAAGCGCTAAGGTTTTTAAAAACAGAAATTTTGATGATACTTGCCTAGTTTCAGTAGCCATAAAATTATTGTGTATAGGTTACGTTTAATAGTTTTTTATAAAAAATAAACCGTAGAACTCTGATTACACTTTCTATATTGCCACACAAAAATTAGAGCATATTATCCGTAAAACATTTTTTAGGGAACATTTATCTTTTCCCATGTTTGATCTGGATTGTATCTATAAAATTCAAAGTTATTATGATCCAAGGCGACAAGAGTAAGCCATTGATTATGTAATAACTGTTGAAGAATCGAGTGCTTTTTAATAATAGATGATAAGACACTTGGCGTTTGTTCGATAACAGCTAGGAGTCTTATAGGTTCATGATAGTGAATGGCACCGTTATTAACAGTTTGCAAGGGGAACCCCATTTGCAAATCACTTTGACTTCCCAACATCATCCCAACACCCCCAACGACATTGTGTAAAACCTTGCTACCGCTTCCATATGTCCATGGATCAACGGAAGGAAAGTAATAACCCATATTAATCCACTGGGTCACAATTAATGGCGCAGTCATAATTTTTTCGAGAATGGCACCTTGAGGGTCTGCAATAGGATCATAAGAATGCAAGAAAGCCCGACCGCCTAAATCTAATTTTCTGCTCAGTTTTCGTCTTCCAATAATAAACGCGCCATTTCCCGCTAATCCCCATTCCGGTCGAGTATTCGTCCAGTCATAACTCCTTTCGTCTACATGGGCAAAAGCCTGCTCTGGAGAAATTTCACTAGGAGCGTTGGGGATTCGATGACATCTTTCAAGAGCCTGTTTGGCACCGGCTTCCTCAAGATCCTTAATTAAGACCTGAAAATCTTCTTGATACGAATCAGGCAAATCCTCTAAATCATAAAAATCGACCCGATCCGTCGTTGTGTTATGTTTTCCTGGGAGAAACCAAGTGTCATCGGGAATTGGTACTCCTTTTTCCTTAAGAAGCTGACGAACTTCAGATTCATTAGCCATCGCAGCAAAAACTCGCGCATTTGCATCTCCTGGTGCTCCCCCGCAAGCCCCACAATCCAAGGCCCCATAATAAGGGTTATTATCAGTCTCACTACCATGGCCACAGAGGCACACAAACCGGGCAAAATTTTTGGTGAGCCCCATAGCTCGCAAAGCATTTTCGATAAATGCCGCCCTTTCCTCAAGAGAAAATCCCTGCGAAAGTCCGTCAGGAACTCCTTCCGCACTCACTTCTCCTATCTTGGGGTTTTCAGGATTAGATGGAGTAGAAATTGAGATCTGAGTTGGGACCTTGTGGGTCAATCCACGCTGAATAATAGAAGTTATTGAGCGGAATGTTTTTTGCAATAAAGTTTTGCCTATCAATCCCAAGCTGAAAAATAGGCCCAAGACGTCAATTACCATCATTGATCCAACCGGATGATGCTTCATGTCATGGAAAAAATGCTGACCCAGTTGGCTCCATCGAGTGCCAGAAGAATATTTTTCTAACGCCACTCTCTCTCCCGAACGTGGTGTTTCGGTCACCGCATGGCTAGGAGTCAATAATACCGGACATAAGGAGGCTCGTTGTTCGCTATCAAAAGCTTGATGGCTAATGGGAATGCCAAAGAAACCGGCAAATCCAAATGTTTCATAGGAGCCTTGAGCTTCAATATGACGGCGAAATGATTCAGACCGTACGTCGATGCAAAATGCTAATTGTGCATGGGGACGAGTTTTCAATTCGGGTACGGTTCCACGGTGTGCAGAAATATTTTTCAGCATCTTCTCCCGAAATGAATCTTCATACGCCTCAAGCCATACCCGCCCATGCTCATCCGTGGGAAAATCATCTAACCAATTTAATAACATCTGAGCATCAGCAACCGAAAGCTTCTGAATTTCTGCTGGGGACACCCCAAGAAATTGCGCCAAATGGAATAATCGCCAAGCAAATCGACATTTCATCTGCCTGTTTGGATCCTCAGATTGTACTGCATGCCCAATTTTTTGGTGATATTCTTCCGGTCGACTATTCCAATATAAATTCAGGGAAGGAACCGTTCCCTCAATGAGCCACTCTTGTTGACACTTAATATTGCTCAACTCCACTTCATAGAATAAACGCACGGCCAGATATTGAGTGGTGTCAATTGGATGTTTTTGTTGCGCATGGTATTTTGGATGCTCCCCGTATATTGGGTGTTCCCCAAGCCATCGTATATACCGAGTCCAGCCTGGCAATAATGACAATTGTTTTGAGAGATAGGCCTTCCATTGTTCTTGAGGAATTTTAAGCTGGTGTAAGCTGAAACTGATTGCATCTTCTGGATTATCGGGAAGATGCTGGATTTTTTGGGTATAATTTGTAATTCCGAGAAGTTGCCCGGAAAAATCTTGATGCGCAAGATTTCGCCATACTTGGTAGAAACCTTCTTCTCGGTCAGGCATTTCCCAACCAGCTAATCCTTCATCAGTAAATGCTGTCACCCATTTGATAATTTGATTATTGATTTGCTCTACCAACAACCCCTCTCCCTCAGTCAAATCATCAATCCAATCGCTGATGCTACAATGCAGTGGCAGAGTGGTGGGCGCAGACTGTCTTAAATGGGAATTCGCAGATATTTGAGATGAAGAATGAGAATCAGGAAACTTCAAAGTAGCGATGACACTCTGCCATAAGTCCTTCAGGTAGGACTCTTCCGTATGATCACGGTATTGTTCAGATTCTTTTATGGTTTGTTGAATAATTTTTTTTCTGAACTCATCAGGAAGGTCTTGCCGAAACTCTTTTGTAGCCCCACCATCACCTAACTCCCACTCTAAGAGTGTTAGTGGTAATTCTTCGAAACCAAAAAGTAAGTGTAATTGCCAAACCTCTTTTGGAGTAATCTTCCGACTTCCAATTTCAATAGAAACTTGCTTTTCTAAACAAGGCCCAACCCTTATAAAAGCACGTTCAAAACTTTCTTTAGTAATGCGACCATTACGGTAAAATTGACGATACTCCTCGTTCGAGAGATATCCCTTTCCACCAAGGAGTTCCTTGCCTTTTCGAACGGCCTGATCAAACGGAAGATATTCCAACCCATGAATCGGATTCTGCGCGACCATGGTCCGCATGGGCCAAAACGGTGCGATAGGTTCACTGGCATCTAACACAATTTGCCGAAGCTTATCACGTTCTTCCTGAGAAAGGAGCTTTGCTGAAATAGTATTCATAATAAAAAGATTTACTTAGGTGCTAAAGTTATGTCTTATACAGAGAAGATCATACTGTAATAAATATGATTTATATAAAATCATTTGTTAATTAACTGTATCAGGTCGTGTACCTGTGTATGCTTTTCAATGTCATGCCGCAAAGGCTTACCAGTGAATACTTTGTATACATTGCATACATTTCTTCTGCCATCACGAATGTGATTTAAACACCCATCAGCTTCCAGACCAACTATAATGCGGTGTACAGCACGTTCTGCAATTCGTACATCCACTGCAAGGTCGCGGAGGAGAATAAGAATTGGGATCGTCATAAATTAGATATTTCCATTACCTGATTTAAACTTCGGTTTCCCGCTTTATCAGTTTTGATTGCAGAAGTTACAAAAAGTTTCAAAAAAAAACTATAAACTCTTCAGCTTCTAATATTATCATCCAAAACCAAATTAAAATGCGATGGATATATTTCCCTTAACACTACTCGAGATAATCCTTTATTTTTAATGGCTCAAAAAGTTAGCGATTAAGCTTTCCAGTTAAAGTTCTCCATTAAATTTCTGGCAATAGGATTTTGAAATTTCCTCGGGCTTGAGACCAGCCAAAAATCCTCCGTAACCTTTTGAAGTGTCCCAAGTTTAAACAGCTTTTTCTCCTTAACAAGCTCAACCCCTGCAAATTCTGGCAAAGGAATCAAACCCATCCCCTGAATTCCAAGCAATTTTTGAATACTGGTATCCTGAGTTTCAATGATGGTATTCACATTTATATTATTGGTTTGAAAAAAGTGGTTCAGGTCATGGCGAAATTTACTATGCAGTGATGGCATGATGAAGGGTTGACCCTGGAGTGAAGATGGGAATTTACGCTTCAACGATTGAAATATTTTCGCCCCATAAATTGCCACTGAATGTTTTGCTAAAAACCTGGAGAAAAATTGTTTTTTGTCCCCAATGGATGCAGGGAAGTTTGAGACCACCAAATCTACTCGATGAGCCTGGAGTTCCCGAAATAGATATTCTTCATCACCCTCAAGAATAGAAACTACACAGGGACCTGCTTTTTGAGCGGAAAGAATCAATGACTGCACAAGGTGCTTTGGAACACTATCGAGAACCCCGAAATGAACATGGACCCTTTGAGAAAATGTTCCGTCTTTCACAACCTCCAAAAGCTCATTTCCCAAGGCAAATATTTGACTGGCATAATCGAACACAACTTTCCCCACTTCAGTAAGGGCAAGAGCTCTATTTTTCCGGTTAAACAAATTTTGTTCCAAGGACTCTTCCAGAGTTTTTATTAAAGTGCTGATGGTGGGTTGCCCAACTCCAAGCTTCTTTGAAGCTTTATTAATACTTCCTTCTTTTGCCGTAACCCAAAAATAAAACAAATGATGATAGTTTAACCAGTCCATTTTTCAAAATTATCTAGTTTGATCAAATCGAATTAATATTAAATGATTATCGAATTAAAAATATTCTATTTTTACACTACCACATTAAAAATAGTTTGAAAATATAAATATTAAAGCAAACACTCAATCAACAGAAATTTCCTTAAAACATATGCTTGAATATAGCCTGATATGACAAGTTTTTAAGCGAGCCCCCTAGGGTTTGCCCCAAAGTTAGTTTAAATTAGAAAATAACCTCACGTAAGTTTGAATGGTTGTTAGCGATAAAAGCCCAAAACAACCTAAGGACGCCATGTCATGAAAAAAGTACTCAAAAAAGGTAAAAGAGGCAATAGGAAAGAAAAATTGGTGGCTTATGAGAAGATGTCGAGTCTAAATGAGGATTCACCTTGTATAGAGTTGATCCAAATGCTTATGCCGGTGGGCCTTCAAGCCATTAAGAAGGAGATACAGTCGGAGGTGAGCAAGCTAGCAGGAACCCGCTACACTCGTACTCACAACGATTTAAAGCGTTGGGGTTCTGCCAAGAGGGATCAGTGTTTTTAGGAGATCAGATCGAGAATATCATGCTTCAGGTGGGGATTTACACCGATCGGGTAATTACTGTAAAAACAGTGATCAGAGGCAATGATGGGTCGAGACGGCTCTGCAAGAAATCGAGCCACAATTAAGAACTATAAGTGGGCACCGCCATCTCAGAGAGCTCATAGAGGCAATGAAGGACTTGAATTTTAAAGAAAATATTATTAAAGTGGAGTGAGACATTGTTAAATTTCAACTAACAATAGGACTTTACCACTCCCTACAACAATAACGAGTTAATCAATATTGGACAGCTTGAATTAGTCTCCTTTCTGTAAATAGAGGTTCCCAAAAATAAACGACTATCAGCTTCATTCTTATGGGGCTGAAAGTCGCATTCCAAAAAATAAAAATTTTATACGTAATCAGATAAGCTTATTTTTACTGTTTACTCAAATTATATAAAGATTAATTTTTCTGTATATGGTTAGGAGATATTCGATTCAATGAATAATGAAAGCCATGAGCTCATAGGTATTATTATGGGTTCTAAATCCGATTGGGAAACCATGCGTCATGCAGTTGATATTTTAAAGATACTCGATGTACCTCATACAGTAGAGGTTGTATCCGCGCATCGCACGCCCGACAAGCTATTTCAATATGCTGAAAATGCCGATCAACGAGGTATCGAAGTAATTATCGCCGGAGCTGGAGGGTCGGCGCATTTACCAGGAATGACTGCGGCTAAAACTTCCTTGCCCGTATTAGGCGTTCCGGTTCAATCCAAAACCCTTAATGGAATGGACTCGTTGCTTTCAATCGTTCAAATGCCTGCAGGAATTCCCGTTGGAACTCTGGCCATCGGTAAGGCAGGGGCCGCCAATGCGGCGTTGTTGGCAGCAAGTATTCTCGGTAATAAATACCCAAAAATTAAAACAGCGTTAAAGAACTATCGCAAACAACAAACCGATACCGTTTTGGCAAACCCTGACCCCAGTGAGGCTGATTGATGAATATTGGTGTGCTCGGTGGTGGTCAACTTGCTCGCATGATGGCTCAAGCTGGTAGTTCGCTGGGACTAAATTTTATGTTTCTTTGTCCCGATAGTCACGCATGCGCTGCACCCTATGGAGAGCATCTATGCGCCCCTTATGATGACAAACTGGCACAGGAACACCTTGCCAAATGGGCCGATGTCGTTACTTACGAATTTGAAAATATACCGCTACCCTTGGTGGAGTCGCTCCAGCAACAAATTCCTCTTCATCCAGCATCTTCGGTTTTGTCTGTGGCCAGAGATCGTCTACCTGAGAAACTTCTGTTTCATACTCTGGGAATTCCTACAGCAAAGTTTACTCCAGTTGATAGCCTGGAAATGCTGATAAATGCCCTAGAAGATATTACTCTTCCAGCTATTCTCAAGACTCGCACTCAAGGTTACGATGGCAAAGGCCAAGCTTTATTGCGTAAAGAAAGTGACCTTTCTGCTATATGGAAAGAAATTGGAAAAGTCACATGCATCGTTGAATCCATGGTGAAATTCAGACGAGAAATTTCTATCATTGCGGCTCGCAATCAAAAAGGGGATATGGTTTTCTATCCAGTGAGCGAGAACCATCATCGCGATGGGATACTACGTCTATCGATCAGTCGACAAGATGATGCAATGCAAGTCCGCGCCGAAGCGAAAATTAGAAGGATTATGGATAAACTGGGTTACGTAGGTGTGATGACGCTAGAACTTTTTCAAGTTGGAGATCAACTATTCGCAAATGAGTTAGCGCCTCGCGTTCATAACAGCGGTCATTGGACAATCGAAGCTGCAGAAACTTCGCAATTCGAGAATCATCTGCGAGCCATTTGTGGACTTCCTTTGGGTAGAACCTCATCGACGCAAACTACGGCAATGGTCAATTTGGTTGGTCGCTTGCCAGAGGAAGCAGGAATCCGAAATATCCCAGGCGCTTCACTGCATTTTTATGGCAAGACAAAAAGACCAGGACGTAAATTGGGACATGTTACTTTGACCAGTAGTGATTATTCACCTGAGGAATTTGAACTACGTCTAGCGGCTTTGCTTAAACTGGCTGGCGAGGCTGAATTAGCTAGTCAAAAATTTTTTAATTCCAAGCCACTTACACAATGCAACTAGTAAAAAACATCGACAATATATTCTGAAGAATATAATTATCAAGCAAAGTGAAAAAATGACGCCACAGTCGTGAATCCCAAACAGGGTGAAACCTGGTTTTGTTTCTATGAAGAAGCAGAACCTTTGGCTGGAAATCTTCTAAACGGAGGGCTAATGTTTATCTTACGGTGTTGATGCCAACTTCCAGATCATCGTCCCATCCATCGGGCAACAGCTTATCCAAGCCTTTGTCGCGTCGGGTTTGGGAAAGGTTTCTCATAAAGTGGGAGTTGCATTCAATGCAGAACCATCCTTCTCCTGAAAATATCCAGCATTCATCTTCTACCCAGTCCTGCGCTTCTTCCTCACTGTCACACCACCCTCCGTTCTCAGAACAGTTGTCGGCTACTCGGGCATTACATACCACTGAAAACTGATTATTTCTTTCTACGAACAATGCGGGCTCCTTTTTCTATTCAATAAAATTAAGAACTCAACATTTCTATTATATATAAATTTTCCTACCACAATCAACCTAAGCAAAAATGCAAAGTCTCTATGTTTATATTCTTATACTAAAACCAAAATCTGGTATAAATAGTAAAGGTCTGTTAAATCCACTTATTCAGTAAAAGAAATTTTAAATCATGACAAGTCGTATCGGTTTTGTTGGAGTTGGGCGAATGGGGTCTAATATGGCCCGGTGTCTCAAGGATAAAGGTTATAATATTACTGCGGTTCAGGATCATCATGTTCCAGCGGGGGAGTCTTTAGCAAAGCAACTGTCCTGCGAGGCGGCTGCTTCCCCTGCCCGCGTTGCTGAATTAAGCGATATCGTACTGACGGTCGTGACGGATGACGCGGCGATGGATGATATCTTCTCTGAAACCAGCCCTTCAAGTTTACTTACCCACGCGAAGAACCGATTATTTATAAATTTTGCCACAGTCGACCCCGAAACACACATCAAGGCGGAAGCTCTCGTCGAAGCAAAAGGGGGAACCAATCTCGAAGCGCTTATGGCGAGCAGCATCACACAGGCGCGACAGGGAACTCTCTACCTAATGTGTGGAGGCAAAAAATCAGTTTTTGAAAAAGCTGGTCCATTACTTGAAGCACTGAGTTCAAAGCTTCTCTATATCGGCCTTGCCGGTGATGCCACAAGGGTGAAAGCGCTCGTCAATATGGTCATGAACTGCAACACCGCCGCGTTGGCAGAAGGGTTGGGATTGGGAGACGCGCTCGGGCTCGACCTGACAATGCTTCGCGAGGTCTTTGGCCAAACAGGTGCGGCATCGCGCGTTCTTGAAACAGATGGCGAAGATATGCAAAATCGAGATCATGAATGTTATTTCTCTGCCGCTCACGCCGCAAAGGATTCTGGAATCGCTCTCAACATGGCACAGTCCACGGGGTTACAATTGCCGCTGGCGCAAGCCACTTTCAATCAATACCAGCGTCTCATTGAAGTGGGCAAGGGCGAACTGGATAAATCGGGTGTGGCAGAATTGATATTTAAGGGACGAATGAAATAGAGTTTAAAGCAATTTATATTTATTAATGTACCATTTAGGAGAAGAACACAATGCCGCTCGAAGATGAATTGGGGGATATTTTACAAAAAGCCCGGGATGGAAAAACATGGTCGCAGGACGACCTTGTTCGGGCAGCGGACCTCCCGAAAGACGACATTCAGCGGATAGAAAACTACCAATTGATACCGGAGGATTCAGTTGTATTAAAGCTTGCGAAGGCGCTGGACCTAGATGGCCCTACCCTAATTGATAGCGCCCAAGAGCGATGGGAGCCGAAAGAACCCGCCGTTGATCCAGATTTTGATTTGGTTTGTCTAAGTGTGTTTATGGGGGAGTATCCTGTAAATTGTTACCTGTTACGTTGCAAAGCAACAGGAGAAACCGCGGTGGTGGATACAGGAGCAAATCCAAAAACGATCATCAATAAAGCCCACGAGATGGGCGTTCGTCCCAACATGATTCTATTAACTCATGCTCACCCAGATCACGCAGGCGGCTTGGGAGAACTTAGTGATGCCTTTCATTGCCCTACCTACATAGACCATAATGAACCCAAACCCAAAGGAAGTCGTAATTTTCAAATTGTAAAAGATGGGGATGAATTGACGCTTGGTAATTTGCGGATATTATGTATAGAAACACCTGGCCATACAGCGGGTGGCATTTCTTATCTAATAAATAAAACTTTGCTTTCAGGAGACGTGATCTTCGCTGGGTCTATGGGACGCGCCAATTCTTCTTGGCAAGACCTGTTTAATTCCATCACACAAAAGGTATTACGTTTGCCAAATGCCACTGGCATTTACCCAGGTCACGGGCCAGCCACTACAGTGGGGCAAGAGAAAGAGCACAACCCCTTTTTCATAGGCCACGTGGATAGCTAGCTTACTCTATCCCCTCACGATCGCGATACTCACACAGTTTTTTTATTTTTGAAATAAGTCAGTCTTTTGAATTTTTATTCTCTTCCTGCAACTTGTCCAAAAGTTCGTTAAAACTTTGACTCAAAGTTCCTAATTCATTTTTTGACTGAATC
>Ga0233439_10002994_pt1 | contig 18260 bp, 22 predicted proteins | sample SI_123_September_6_FD_182713 | JGI IMG/M metagenome (GOLD analysis project Ga0233439, IMG submission 182713) | Seawater microbial communities from Saanich Inlet, British Columbia, Canada - SI_123_September2016_100_MG | ecosystem: Environmental > Aquatic > Marine > Inlet | place: Canada: British... | reverse complement strand
TAAAATATCTTATAAAAATTTCTTAGAAAAAATGAATTTTAAATACGAAAAAATATTTGTCATATGTGGAAATCATGAATATTATGGAAACGATATTGAAGATACAAAGGTAATGGTTCGTGACATATGTTCAACTATATCCAATGTCGTATTTCTAGATAATAATACTTATATCTATCAAGGTTACACATTTTTAGGATCAACATTGTGGTCACGTATTATGAATAAGAATAATAGAATTAATGATACTGATGCAATTAAGGATCTGACTGTTGAGAGATATAATGATTTGCATACAGAATGTGTAACATATGTAAATGAACAATTGCGATTATCTCCTATTAAAGTTGTCGTGATCACACATCATTTACCATCTTATCAGTTAATAGATGAAAAATATTTAACACATACTATTGCACCATATGGACAATGGTTTGCATCTAACTTAAATAATATGATGATAGAACATAGAGATAAAATATCATGTTGGATATATGGACACACACATACGGAGAAAATAAAGACAGTTTGTGGTGTGGAAACATATTGTAATCCTGTTGGTTATAGAGGTGAGAATGCTGTCATAGATTATGAGAAAACAATCGAATTAAAAAATCAATGAATGTGCATTAAGGAAATTGGACATAGTGTCACCTTAAGTCATTAACGACTGATTTGTATGGGTATGACAAGCGTGTACTTGTCAGGAAAGGTTTGTAGCGTAATATGTTGTAGGTTGACAATATAACAAAGGTCTTATTAAGTTTTCTTTTGTCATATTTACTATTTTTAGCATATTTAAAACAGCATTAGTGTCTCTGTTATGGAGTGCTTCGCAAGTGTGCTTTACCGATTTACATCGTAGCAATCCATGTACAGTAATATGTATACCTTTCTTTTTTAATTTAGGCTTGGGTGAGATTTTTTTCAAAAATGTTTCAGTTTCGCATCCACATTTATTGCATATTTTTGACGTGTTAAATTCATCTATCAAATAGGTTTCGTATTGAGCCTTTTTAAAAATATCAATAACACGTTTAGCTATAGTTGGAGTAGTTCCTTTTAAATTATTTGATCTACAACTATAATCTCCTATGACAACAATAGTATCTTGATATTTTCCCATTTTTTGTTTAAAATTTTTAATCATTTTATTTTCACTTTTTTGTTTATTAAGATACGAATACCATTTTAGTTTTCTATAAATAGGTTTTTCATATTCATGTTTTAATAATCTGTTTATTTTATTGGAACCTAAAATATATTTTCTAACATTCATAATATTAACAGTATTTTTATCAATAACTTTTAAAGATTCCAATTGTTGTGTTTTTATTTGAAATGATTTTGATTTTATCCTATTATATTTTTTAGTTTTAAGCTCCAATTTACGCTGACAACTAGTATATCTAAATTTCTCAAATGTGGTTGGATCATTTTCATCTTTAAACATACCACAATATATTATATCACGTTTATTAGGATCAATACAAACAATTTTTTTATTTAAATCTAATTTGGAGTTTATAATTTTATCTTCCACATATTCCGGATCATTATTACTTTTACTTTTTATTGACATATTTCTACCTTTTTTAACTGTTTTCATATTTTGATGATAGAATAGTGCGGTACATGCAAAACAATCTGTTGTAAGTGTATAATTGAATTTATAATTACCTTTCTTTTTGAAATATTCATTAATAAAAAATTGATTATTATTTTATTATTCAATGAGCAGATTTAAGTGTTTGGATACAAATTCAGATGATGATTCTAGTAATGATAATACATTAGTGTTTAACAATAATTATACGCTATTTCATGGTCGCAATTGTGTCCCTCACAATCATTATGATGAATTAATAAAATGTTTTAAAGAAAAATATGGCACAATACGATATAATGATTTAACATTAGTTATGATTTTAAATGTTTATGATATCATTGCTATAAAATATGGCTACTGGACATCTTCGCATGTTTGTAACGGATGTAATGAAATTTATGCTGTGATAGTGTGTGAAGCTTTAAATATTGCAATTAAAAAATCTTGGATATGTACTGGACCAGGTTGTAACATTTGTGATTAAAAAAATTGATTATTATTTTATTAACAATATTAAATTATTAGTTAGTAATGGATGAATTTCACAGTTACACTTCTATTGAGAATACTCATAATGCAAAGTTTATGAACCAAGTATATAATCATTGTCCACCTGATGAACAATGGTGTGCTACAGAGAAGATCCATGGCTCCAATTTCTCAGCTCATGTTGATGGCAATACTATTAAATGGGGTAAGAGAACAGCATTTTTAACAGATGAAGAATTACCTTCATTTTATAATTGTCATCATGTTAAAGAAAATTATGGAAAAAAGATTATGTCATTATTTCAATCGATCCAATCTAAAAGTGAGGAAAAGATTGAAGTGATGAGAGTGTTTGGTGAATTATGTGGTGGTGGATATGAAGGTATTTTATCTGGACATAAATATACCGTTGAATCAATGGATCATATACCAAAAATAAAGTTTATAAATTCATACAAAAATAAAGTTAAAATGGTCCAACAAGAAGTTCAATATGTACCAACAATTGAATTTATTATTTTCGATATTTGTATTATTACATCTAAAACAAGATATTATATGGGAATGAAAGATGTAATTCATGAATGTAACATGGCTGATTTACCATGTGTTCCAATTCTACATATAGGTACAATTGTTGACCTAGTTAAGTTGTCGCCAAATTTTATTACTACAATTCCTCAAATATTTGATTTACCTGCATTTGAAAATAATATGGCAGAAGGATATGTATTCAAACCATTAAATGAAAAAAAGTTACCATTAGGTAGTCGTTCTATCTTAAAGCATAAGAGTGCTACATTCGGAGAAAAAAGTAATAAGAAAGTTATTGTGTCGCGATCTATTATAAAGGCAACAGAAAAACATAATGAAATTATTGATCATATTTGTCAATTTATTTGTGTTAATAGATTAAACAATGTCAAGTCAAAACTTACTAGTGATGAATTAACAAATAATAAAAAGGTTAGTGGTCATTTAATTCAGGATGCAATAGCAGATGCATTAAAAGAATTAAGTGAAGAAGACATTAAATTTTATAGTAAGGAGAGATCTATTATTATGCCACAACTTAACACTTTTGCAATTGAAACTCTTCATAAGTCCACGATGAGTGTAACAACTGTTGTATAAAGTTGATTAATTATTTCATTTATTGATGTATTTTTATCTAATACATGTATTTTTTTATCACCATTTATAGAATTAAGTATAAAGTTAAAATCATTGGTCAAAATGTATAAAGACATGTCATATGTATAAAAATAGAAATAATTATTATCTTGTTCTATAAATGCATAAACTATATTATTATCTTTATCTAAACACATATTAAAATACATGTCATCATCACTATATTTTACAGTCACATACTTTTTAAGTGTTTTAATTTCACAAGATTCAGTAAAGTCAAAATCTGGAAATATCATATTTTTATGTCTAAATATTGAACTATCTGATAATACATCTCCCACAATAGTTAATACATCATCAATATCATGTTTTCCATTTATAAAACAACTAAATATTTTATCTTTTTGGAGATCAATATTATTTTCGGTATCGCTGTTTGCACGTTCGCTAGTTAACGTTTTATTATATTGTTTATTAAATATGTACTTGATAGAGTCATCCTTTGTTATAACAGTGTTATCTTCCTTTGTTATAACGGTGTTATCTTCCTTTGTTATAACGGTGTTATCTTCCTTTGTTATAACAGTGTTGTCATCCTTTAGAAAGTCCGCTATAACAAATTTATCTTTTATTTTATCCGTTATATCTATAGAATTACCATTATCTATTACCTTGATATTAATTTTATTATGATTTAATATATGATTACAGGTCATAATTTGACTTTTTAATTTATGTAATTTAACTATATCATTCAAGTTTTCAAAATCTATTTTATCTAACTTTTTCTTAATATCACTCATATATGTATTAATATTACCAATATTTATATCTGTGTCTATGCAATCATCCTTTAACATTGATAGAACTTTTTCAGTGTCTAATTTATATTGTTGCAATGATTGTACGGCATTAAGTTGTTCTACAATAGTGCTATCATCTGATGACAAAATATCAATATATTCGTTCATTGATATTAATAATAATTGATATTTATATGGTTTAATAATAAAATACAATAATAAGATAATGATCATAGAACCATTTATAGGTGAACGGTCAAGATCCTTCCATAGTAATGATTTAACTATTATTGCAACAACACCATATAACGCTGCAAAAAAGTTTTACATATTGTCCAATAAAGAAAAATCATTAATAGTGATGAATGATGATGAATACGAATATGAATTTAATTGTAGCATGAAACTATTGAATGAACCAATTAGAGAGCATACACATATGATATATGTTAAAAAACATAAAGTAAGAAAAATTTAATTTATCCATATATACATATCACAATATTATAATAAATGTCATATGTATCGATATCCAAAATATGTAAGACCATATCTAATAAACTTACTATGGACAATACATTTCAAAATATTAATTGTAAATGCGTTGTTAAAAAAGTGTCACAATATCCATATATGATATATATAGATGTAACAGATATAGAATCTCCAACTCATATATTATGTGCAACAATACCTGTTAATATTTATAAAGAGCAAATTAAAATTAATGATATTATTATTGTCAAAGGAAATATTATTTATCAGAAATCATTAAATTTCAAAATTTCTTCATATTATATTGATAAACCGCAAATTAGTAATTATGAAAATATTTTAAGTAATTTAGAAAATAATAATTTTCTTAGTATTCCAAAAAAAAATATTCCTCAATTGATAAATAATATTGCAATATTAAGTTCGACTAATGCTGCAGGATTAAAAGATTGCTTAACAATTATTAAGCATCTACCATTAGAAAACATTTACATTTATCCTATTACTTTACAAGGTCCATACATGCAACTTAGTGTCCTTGATGCTTTATCACAATGCAACAAAGACAGGATAAAATTAAAAATTGATCTAATATTATTAATTAGAGGTGGAGGTAGTAAAACAGATTTAGAATGGTTTGACAACTATAATATTGCAACTAAAATATTGCAATCAAATATTCCTGTAATATGTGGAATTGGTCATGAAATAGATCATACCATAATGGATGTTGTATGTGATAAAAGTTTACACACTCCGACACATGTTGGAACATATATTTGTGACTTATTTAATGTGCAAAAGAATTTTAATCATGTATTAAATAATATTTATGGACAAAAAATGAAATTATTAAATAATAACATTCATCATGTTGACAAATGTATTGCAAATCATGAAAAATTGATAAATAAAGATTTTGAAAATATTTATGAAAAAATAAAATATTCTTATGAAGAAAAAAATAATAAAATGAAAAATATCTATGAAAATTTAGAAAAAATAATAATAAATTATGCGAATAAATATGAAAAAAATATGCATATATTACGTGATAACATTACTTCTATAGATATGTCAACACATATGTTGCATGACAAAATTGTTGATATCATTGACAAATATAATATTATTCAAGTATGGGACAATGATACAAGTATAATGATAACGTCTAAAGCTGATATGATTAAATGTTATCAATCGAATCATAAAATAAGTATTAAATTTATCGATGGATCCATGGATATAAATTAACCATATGGAAACAAGATTCAACAATACTTATTTCACCGTCATTAAAATCACTTGCTCCTCTAAAACATCTTAAATCTATTGTAAATAATGTATTTTTTGGAATTAATATTTCATTATCATTTTGCCACACAGTATATGCATTAGGTGGTAACCAAGGCCATAATGACGGAATATTAAATCTTATTGTTTTATAAGCATGTTTATACATGTGTTTTTCTGGAAAATCAGAAAATACGATGCCACCTTCACTAATAGATTCAGGTATAAAATCATATTCTGTGCCATACTTTTCCTTTAGAAAATCACACATTAATATTATGTCACTTTTCAAAATATCCTTACCAGTCACTAGTTTATATTCTTTAATAAATGTAGCCATTAAAGAATATTATATACATTGATCATTATAATAAAAAATCAATTATTTGCCGTAAAAGCCACCACTTAACATTGGCTGTTGATTTATAGGAACATGTGCTATCACGCCATCAGATTTATAAAATACACATATTAGCCATACCATTAAAGTGACGAATAGAGGAATCTTTGGTGATATTTCTCTATTATTGGGTTCGATGTATTTACTATCTAATAACATAACAAGATATAGTAAAACACCCGTAAATAAAGCAATCAAATATGAACTTAAACTCATTACTATTTGATGACAAAAAAATAAATTATTTATATTAAACTTTTACATTAGTAACTTTATTTGAGGGAACATATTTTCGCACAGAAGAATTATCATCAGTTGTGTGCACTACTTTAACTTTATCAATTTGCATGGCATATTTTTTAATATCATCTGTTTTAATATTTTCAGACACTTCTTTACCATATGATGTATTGTTGAACACATCTAAAGGTTTTGTTTTATTGGCAAAATATGCTTCACTTTCGGGAATATCGGTAACATTAAATTTTGTATGTACAATTGGTACTTTAATGGCTCGTGCACTCGCTGACTGTACTTTAGCTTTTTCTGATGAAACTTTATCGGCAATTTGTTTTATTGATTCTGTAATAACTTTAATTTCGTCATCAACATTTGTTTTCTCTCCAATGCCATCAATATATGGTGACATTTGAATTTGAGACTGTCTATTGCGATCTGATACTTCTGTGTCCTGACGTCTCTCTGATCTTTTTTCTGTTAATATTTCAGTATCAAGACCCATATAGTTATCTAATATATATGTTAGTGGTGTTAATGAAGTGATAGCACTATCTATAGCCTTTGTAATATATTCATGAACAAGTTGTCTATCTTTAGCAATAATTTCATCTTCTTTACCCTCAATATTAAATAAATAAGGATTTGTAAATATCTTTTCGGCAGCATGAACATATATCGCATGAATAAATTTATTAAATGTAATTGATTTGGGAATTGTTATTTTACTTTTTAATTTATTGGGTGTTGCTGTCATAACCATAATAATTGACATCATAATAATGTTAAATAATTGAAACATATAATCCCCGAGTTTTGCTTCAAAATTTATGCGATTTACTTCATTATTAACAATATTTTCGGACCAATTTGGCATGTCTCGTAAAAATTGACCAAAAGTTTTAATTCCTTCATTGGGTTTAAGTCTGAATGATTCATCGTATATTGATTTGTAACCGTCATAAATTATAGGTACTATTACATTGGACATTTGATTAATATATAGCTGAATTGTATATTCCTTTTTTTGCTGTGCAAGAGAATTCATAATAAAATAATAACAGATATTTATAATGAATTTTTAACACTAATTAACTTTCTGGTTCAGGTATTGGAATACACATGCAGCCAGTATTAATACCATTGTCGCACATTATACCCGATGGTAAATATTTAGTACCCATATCTGTTTTATATAATCCAATATCACTTTCATCTATGTCCATGGATGTCCACGTCTTGTGACAACATGTCATACCACAAATTGGATTTTGATATTCAGCATGAATAATATAATTGTTAAATTTTTCATAATTATTGTTATACATTAAATACGCGATACATAGTATAATAAATATTGCTACACAATTGTTAATCATTAATGTAGAGAAATATTAAAAATAAAATATTTAGACAAAACTTGGCGCTTTTTAAGCAAAGCGCATAGTAGCGGGTGCAGAAGCTCTACCTAAGGCGTTACCTAGAGAATTGTTTGTGGAACTGGAACCGAAACTAGAAGTGGCACCGTCAAACATGTTTGTAATATTTGACACAGATGGCATACCCTTGGGCATGCTAATTAGCTTGAAATAGTATAGAGCATATACAACTACAATTACTAATGCTAGAATAAATAGAACTCTGGCGGTCAAGCTTGCACTAGTCCAATAAGACATGGGGTTCATAGAACTAGTCTTAGCCTTGGTAGGTTCAGGTTGAGATACGGCAGCAACCATGTCATCAAGAGTCATTGGTTCCTGAACATCAAGCATGGGAACTTCTTCTTCTTCTTCGGGTTGCTCGTTGTAAATCTGTTCATCCAATTCAGATGCCTCAACTTCAGCCTCCTCGGGGGTTAGTTCATATAGTCCCTCGTTAGCATTGTAATTGCAGTTAAAGCCTTCCATTTGCTGTGCAAGATTGTTATCTTCGGTAGAGAAATGTGACATGTATATAATATCTATTAGAATAAATTTTTTCCTATAATATTAATATTAAAATTAATAGATAAATTTTTCACAACTGCGATAATATTTTACCAATTTTACCAGTTATAGCTGTTTTGTCAACTGTCTTATCTATTTTTAAGATAATATTAATAATTTTAATCAATGCATCATGTTTTAAATCATAATCTCTGAACATATTTTTAATCTTAGTCAGTTTCTTATTATCAAATAACACATCTAATAATTTTTTCATAATTAACACATCAGATAATTTCTTATTTAATTCAATATTTGCGTTCAATATATTCCTTTTATTAATATTCTTGATGGAAGGATTATTAAGATCGCTTGAAAATATAATTTTATAATTTGGATTTTTTAGTGGATATTTACTCAATTCATAAGTAGTCTTACAGCATGTATAAAATCCAAAACATTTTTGTAAATACCAATTTTGATCTGTATACATATTTGTAGATACAACATCACCTTTTGATATTGAATCTGATATTTTCGCACATGTTTCAAAATAATCACCAACACTACATTGTCTATTTTCCATATTAATTGTATAATTTTCATGTACCATCAATGGTAACAATACTTTTGTTTGTTCGTATTGAATTAAACATTGTTCTATACCTCTATAGTTATTTAGAATTGATTTAGTACTGTCAAATAAATTGTTTCTCTTATCTTTTGGTTGTGAATTTTTCAAAAACAACTTGCAATCGGCATATGATATTGGATCAGATCCATAAACATCGGCCATATTTTCCAAGAAAAATATTAAATTTCGTATATCATATTGTGTATATTTAATAACATTATTAATAATTTTTTCATCAGTGATTTGTATATTTTCACATTTACAAATATATTTAAAAAATACAGATATTTCTTCAATGCTTGGTTGAGCAAAATTAATTTCATAAGCAATAGATTTGATATCATTGATTAATTTAGAATGATGTTCATTAGTGATAAATATTATTGGAACACTTTTCTTATGTTCATTGATTTTACATAATTGTGTCAATAAATTCTTTTCTTTCGTCAACGTAATCTTTTCGGTATCTGTAATAATAATAGCTTTTCTCTTAATAGAAATAATTTCATTCATAGTATTGTTACTGTCATCAATTAAATATTTTTCCAACACATTTTTCTTATCCTTTTTAACAGTTGTGTCAAAGAAATCTTTAATATTTGAAGACGTAATATATAATGTATCATAATTATACTTTTCCAATATTAAATCAATGATTAACGTTTTTCCAATACCATGTATGCCCGAAATAATTAGCGAATTAGTAGAATAGTTTTTCTTCTTATTATCAAACTTACTTATCCATTTTTCAAATTCACTAATGCGAAATTTATGACCAATAACATCTTCCAGACATTTTGGTTTATATTTATGTAACCAAGAATTATCCATTAATATTACAATGAATAGTGCTATAAATAAATTATTTATCAATTTTTATTCCTCGAACAAATTGAATTCAAGCATTAACGTTTCAAATGGATGTTTATCTATATAATTCAATAAACAGATTTTCCATGTACTAGAGAAAGTAGATAGTGATTCAATTAAGTCTTCGTAACATACACTCTTTATTGTGATATTATTAAATCCTATGATTGTATCTAAATTATGTATTGGGGATACAATCATTCGACTTGAAGTAAATTCATAATCATCAATAGCTATATTGTATTTATTAATGTTTGATAATATGGGATAACTATTTAAAAATATGATCATTATTTCTGATTGTGTATTTTCTCTGGCTAAATTCAATACCTTAATTAATGCTATAATATAGGATGTCTCGTATTCATTATCAATAGTAATAGATAATTTATTTCTACAATAATGATTATATACATTGCGTCTTGGACCTATTACATCATGTTGAATCATGTAATCGATGTAATTAAAATTTTCATATTTGTCATTTAATAATGTTTTTATGTTGTCAGGTGTTATTAATTGAACATTTGTAAATGTAAAATCATAATCACGTAACGTATTAATTGTATATATATGTGATCGACTAATAATGGTATTATTTATTGGTGTATCACACACAATTATTGGTGTTGCATTAATAGATGTAATAATTCGTCCTTTAATTAATCCATTTTCGACATATATTTCGACATCAAGAGGATCGGTATTTGTTGCAACATCTTTGCTCATTAAGATAATATTTATAATTTTTCTTTAAATATATTTTCATTTAACACATATTGAGATGTTATTGATTTTATTATTATATCAGGTTCATCCTCTGTTATTAATTCACTAACTGTACGATTTTCTTTATGACCATGTGTTTTGTAATGATTTAATAGAGCTCGTTTTGTGATTATATTATTTAGCGCTAAATCTGGATTTAATCGTGCATAATCTTTCCAATAATTATCCCAATTATCAATAATATTTTTCATTATTATCATTATAGAAAAAAACTACTGACAATTCGTTCTAATGCATGAACATATGTTGAATGATCATTAGCAGTGTACTCTGGTTCGAGATGTGAATATAATTTTTTGATATTAATAGTTTTAAAAAAATCATATGTTAATTTATAATTTATAATAAATATAGATCCAGCACAAAATTGTGTTTTATGTTTTCGTTTTACAGATATATATTTTTCATTGACTATATTGTTATTTTTGATTGCATGATCATAAATAAATTGTCTATTAACATCATAACCTAATAAACGACTAATTGTATCACAATTATTTAATGATAGATCATAATATGAAGCATAAAATTGTTCATCTATTTCATCGTATTTAACAGTATTATCATAAAATTCGTCATAATATATATTTTTGATATTGTGTTCAACGCAAATTGTGTTAATATGAAAAATATTTAAATTGTCCAAATTAAATTTCCATTTTTCTGCCATGTAAATATTTTTTCCACTATCATCGATATCAATATCTGTCAATTCATCAAACCATTTTTGATTAGATTTTGTATGTATTTTATAAATATAGTCATAACTATTGTTATGTAAATTATTACACATCCATAATAATTGTAATAAATATGGTCCAATATCCATTCCTATATTGTCATGTGTGAAAATACGATAATTTAACAAATTATATTGTTTTAGATTAACAAATATTGATTTATCAATTGATATCAAAAATAAGTTTATACCATTATTGTACTTTAATATTTTGGAAAATAAATTGTCTATATACATACAATTGGCAATTTGTACCAATATGAGTATTTTTGACATTTTAAACTATATCTTTATACTGAATAAATATATAGTTTAATACAATATTAACAATATTATTAATTTACAAAAATAAATTATCTGTATTCATAGTATATATAGAATGTCCAATCAGAATCGTAGACCCGAAGGAACTAATAGTAATGTTGTCCACGAGCAAGCAGTGGCACTATTGAAGGATGGAATCCGCACCAAGATTCCTGCCTCCAAGATTGCTGAGCTTCGTAAAAAGTTCAGTAACGACGAGATCGTTGATAAGATCCAGGAAGCTTTTTACGACAGACTTAACGAGATCAGAACCAGAGCAAAGAAATTTGTTAAGTTGATCGAGAAAAAGTTTGGAGCTAAGGGTCTTCCTCTCCACGTTGTTCTCAAGGAGTCCAAGAAGTATAGAGAAAAGTACAACCTTTCTGCTCTAGAGTTCGACGAGTTCAAGAACCAGTACGAAAAGCTAATGAATGCCAGACTTCCTGTCAACGAGCAGCAGCAGCTAATCCCCAACACCAACATGGCTCAGCTTTTCGGTGACGTCAACTCCAACGAGGGTATTGTTGTTCGCGATAACGATTATGCCGTTGTTGAAGAGATTATTAAGATGTACACTATGACCAGAGGTTCTCATAGTTCTGTCATCCTTCAATCTATGCAGTACCAGGGCTGCGATGATGAGGTTATGTCCGCTCTATATGACGGTACCCGCAACAACATGACTTGTGCCATCAACCCTGTGTTAGTTGCTATGTTCGTGCCCAAAATCCGTATCTTTGAGACTCACTTTCTATACACCAACATTGCTTACATCGTAAAGTGCAAGTACAACAGAGAGCCCATCCAGAACGGCTCTGATCTCAACCTTCTTCATTACATGATTATTGATTCCAACGACATTGTCTGCTCTGCCGAGACTCCTCTCAGAGACATCAGACTTCGTTGCAATGTCCAGAACAACCTATGGCACAGTGTCCTAGCCATGCGTGCCGGAAGATTTTTCGATTGCGTCGGCAATGATTTCTTCAATGCCATTGACGAGTGCAAGATCTCTACCCACGATGCTCCCGACCTAGTTTACGCCGGTGACGAGGGTGTTGTCATGAAGAGACTCTTAGCTGCTATGTCTTTCAACTCTCTCCTAGTTGCTACCAACCCCGTGTTCGGTGCTAACGGTTCTTCCAACCCCATTAATTTCCCCGTTATGTCTAACAGAGTTGTCAGTCGTGCTTTCCTAACTCTTCGTCTTCCTGATACCGATACCGGTGAGGAGGTCAACCTTGAGAATGCTATTACCCACTCTCAGGTATACATCGAGAACGGTATGTTCGTTCCCAAGGTGCAAAAGGTCATCGTGACCAAGGGTGTTGTCATCTTCCACGTTCCTCGTAGAACTGTGGCTGCCATTGACAACTACGCTCACTTGATTAGCCCTACTCCCAGATTTACCCAGATTCCTTCTCACATTCTCATTAACGAGCGTATCAATGATGTCAAGATTAACTTCAATGCCATCCTAAGAATCGAGAACAGAATCTACAACTTTGTCTCTGGCATTGTTCTAGAGACTCCCACTCACGTTGAGGCCGGCGACGATGAGAATGAGCAGCGTAACAAGATCATTGTTGGCATTGGTGCTATCGTAAGAAACTGCAACAGATATGGTGCCAACAACCTTGCTGCTCCCTACTACATCTACAGTCCCAAGATGCTTGCCCAGCAGCCAGCAGCCCATGTCGACAGACCCGACATCAAGAATGTCTGGCAGGAGCTTCAGTCTGTCGGTGACGAGAGTGCCGAGAATGTCCTATCTAGAAAGGGCACCATCTTCATCTACCATGACCCTAATACCGAGGCATAAGTGCCACGGTGTTTCCCTAATACCGAGGCATAAGTGCCACGGTGTTTCCCTAATACCGAGCAATTATGCCCACGGTGTTTCCCTCAGTGTTAATTTATTAATTAAAACTTAAAATAATTTACATTTTATGTCTATAATTCATTTGATAATCTTCATGAATTACTGTTTCTTCATCATCTGGCATCACTCTACGATTATATACATTATCTGTGGTATCTTTGCGTGAATATATATCATAATCATCATAATTTAATGATAGAGTTGGTGCATATGATTTGGTACCTGCTGTCGAATCATTAATTGGATCAGGTAATGTCACTGGTGCAGCAAATTTATCTCTTAAATACAATGTTCTAGATTGTATTTCTTCTAAAATAGTATCAACACAAAAATCGACCACTAATTTATCTAGGACAGCAATTTGTTCTTTTTGTTGTGTATTTAAATGTTGAGCATGATCTTCCCATATACTTTCCATAACTTGAAATAAATGTTCTGGCTTTTGTTTTCTAATTATAAATTTTTCACAAGAATTATTATATACTGTTTTCATGATTCTGTTATTAATATAATCAATATTCATTTGACTAAAAAATGTATTACGCATAACTTGATCATCACAACCAACAGTTTTACCTTTCTTCAACACCTTTCTCATTGGTGTGTTAAAATCTTGCGGATGGTTTTGTAAAAATAAAAAGGGAGCCTTCTGAATATCAGACATATAATTATTATCCATTATAATATATGTTATATAATAATATTTTATTTCTCGAACATATATAATGGAAAAAATATTATTATGTATACTTATATTCGCAGTGTTAGCATACATACATATGTTATTAAAACGTAAGGAACCTTTCCGCAATAAACATAAGGAACCATTTCAAAATAAAATAGTCGAAATCGAAATTCCAGAAATATATCCTATATCTACTGAATTTGATTATGATAATATTACCAATTTTACCGATAATGATACCGTAATAAGAATTAATGAATTAAGTGATCTTGTTATAAAGAAAATTAACGGTAATGATCATGTAATATTATTTAACAGCGCATTAAGACAAACAACACCTATTAAAGTATCTATAGATGAAAGCACTGATTATGGTGAATATATTGTCACTACATTAAACGAGGTCGCAATTTTTAAACAATATACATTCGATAAAATAATAAATATTTCAAAGGATGAAATGGAAAATCAACAAAGATTAAATTTTCATTTATTGTTAAATTACACAAATAGTAAATCTGGCACCAAAGTTCCATTAACATTTAACGTAATAATATTATTAGAACAATTGTATGATAATGGTGATCAAGTTATGTTTAAAACAGATCAAGAAATATCAACATATTTAGATGAATTTAGACTTCTTGGATTACCTAATAATGGTTATATTCCTGGTACAATTCAATAAAAAATTGATTTTATTTTTATTATTAAAACCCATTAAGAATAAAAATATTATATATACATAATGGATTTCCTTCTCTGGGCTATGGCCAAAGTCAGTAAAGATTCTTATGATGGCATCTTTGACTATGATTCGTCTGACGAACATGATCCAATGATGCAAAAAATGTACCGTCTGTCTGAATGCAACGAATTTCCTGACTTGGAATCAGGCTGCATACGACTCGCAACAAAATCAAATTGTACACGGTCTATGAAGAAAACCACATCAATGATGAACTTACATAGTCCTTCGTTACCTGGTACAAAACTAGCTCCAATGACTGTTGCAAAGATTAAGAAAGTGCAAATGCAATATGTAAATAGGGCGCAACAATATGTGTACAAAGATATTAGATGTCAAGTGTGTAATAAAACAATTAAGGGCATTGTTGTATGTTTCAAAGATATGCAGTATTGTTATGAACACAAACCTTTGGATTTTTATTTATGCTGATTAATAAATCTCTATTTATGCTGATAACGCATTTTGGCAAAGAAAGGATCTTGTTCCAATATTTCTAATGGTGTTTTATAAAATAATCCTCTGACACTCTGCAATTGTTCATAATTAATCAATAATCTTCCTTTTTTAGAAATGATTTGTTTACCAGTTCTCAATTTATTGGGTACAACACGTTTTACAAACTCAGTAACTTCATCTGGCACTAATGGCGTACCATTACCATCTCGACCAAAGAAATCGGAAATAAATCCTGGAGAAACCATAGTATTAAAAAAATAATGAATATCATAATATTGATGTGCTTCAGATTTAACATTAATACCATCTGTCCACGTTGCATCAACTTTTGAGTTCTCAACTATTCCCGGTATACAAGCAAAATCAAAATCCCAAATCTTACAACGTTTGCCAGTATTGGGCACATAATATGTTTGTTCATTTACCGTATATACAAATGTTCCATCTCTACCACCAACATTAATATTTTGAATTAATATATTATTCAATTTAAGATCATTATGTCTAAAGCTAGGATATTTGCTTTGAATAATTGCAATAGTCGATATTACTTGGAAAAATATAACTCTCCATTCTTTCACTGTTAATGTTGAGAAAAATTCACGCAGATATTCTAGTAAATCTCCACCATTAGCCCATTCCGATATTAAGACAGATACATCATCATAAAATGCACCTTTTTCATATTGTTTTATAAATTTATCATATTTAGTTGATTTAACTAAATTAGTTTTTGATAGAGCAACAAATGTTTGAATCTTTGAATTGAATGTCGTAATGGGTAATACAATATGAGGCGTATGACGTTTAACAACAAAATAGGATAATATTTTTAACATCATTAATTCAGCATTTTCTGGTCGATTTAGAGCATTAACATTACCATAGTAATCTTCTTTTGGATATGCAACAATCTTAACTGCATAATTTAATTCCATGTCTGGTCTGCTTGGATCAGGGATAGACATACCTTTAAATGTGTGACCAGTAGTACCAGACTTTATATATACCAAATAATTACCAAGACTGCACATCGCATCTCTAAAAACAACATTTTTTTTGTCAAATATTTCTGTAACATCCTTAACATTTTTATAATGATCTTTTGTTACAACTGTGTCCATTTCGAACATTGCGGATAATTGAGTATTTTCTAATAATAATCGAATAAATTCTATCCTATCTGGTGTTTTATTTAACGGATTGTTATTCATATTTTCGTATAATCTGTCATTTTTTGAAGATTTGGAATTCACCGATGAGTTTACTAATGCCGCCATTATTTCAAATAATACTATAACTTTATAGTATTATTTTTCATAAATAATCTTATATTTTTCCTAAATAATCTTATATTTTGCTTGATAAAAATTCAATATCATCTGGATCAATAATTACTATTTTTGATAATTTTGTTTTATTATCATTCATAATGAAAAATTTATCAATAGTATTCCATGTACCAATATATTGTTTGAATAAAGATAGCATCTTCTTTTGTGTTGTTTTACAATCTAGTTTTAGGTCTGACATTAATTTCTCAATAAATAAAGGCCATTTTGAACTTTTATAAACCATGTTTAAAATTAGAAAATTTCTTAAAGAAGATAATTGTTTAATTTTATTTATAACATCATTATTTTTTTCATAATTATTTATCATATGATTTATATCAGCTATTTGTAAGAATTCATCTTTTAACATAATATCAATAATATCATATACTTTATTAACATCTGAAAGAGTCGAATCTTCATTAATATTTTTAAAAGATGAATTTTCACTTATATTCTTTAAAAAACTTTTGTATGAACTTGATAAATTATGTAATGTTTTAGATTCCATATATAATATAAATATAAAATAAATTAAAAACACAGGTCGCAATTGTGGTTACATAGTTATAGCAGTTAAGATAATTTCACTATTATCGCTAATGACAGCAGACCATGCTTTAGTGCCACTTTTATTACGCACTATTGTTGCTTTACTATTTGTGGACCATGTTTTGCTAACGGTATCATAACTATTATTAACATCACTGTTAAATGTAATATTTTCTGGAATAAACTTACTACGCGCTCCATAGTTAACTGCCAACAATATCATATTTTCAAAACCGGTAAATGGTAATGAATTGGTGAAATTTACAACTACGAAATTATCATTGTCTTGTAGAGGAGGTAATGCAGGAAGCTTTACGCTATCTAGAAATGGAATAGAAGTTTTAATAAACTTTGAGAATGCTCCCTTAACAGCTTTGGTTTCAACATCGGTTAATAATCTATCCCAAATAATAATCTGAGATATAGCTTGTTGATATCCCGATTCAATAGCAAAAGTTGATGCATTAATAAATTTACCATTGTTTTTATCACTTGTATAACTTTCAATAGTGAATACATCATTAATGATTGCGACGGGTGCTGGTGCTGGAGCAACAAGTTTGGTTGCTAATTTCTTTTTTAAATCATCAGTTTTCACATTATTAGTTGTGTCTGTGGGTGCAGTATAGAAACTGGGTGGTACTAATGATGGCATTTTAGGAACAATGGGTACGGTACTAGGTATAGAGGATGATAATGATGGAATTTTAGGAACAATGGATGCGACATTAGGTATAGAGGATGATAATGATGGAATTTTAGGAACAATGGGTACGGTACTAGGTATAGAGGATGATAATGATGGAATTTTAGGAACAATGGGTACGGTACTAGGTATAGAGGATGATAATGATGGAATTTTAGGAACAATGGGTACGGT
>Ga0233439_10002987_pt1 | contig 18272 bp, 17 predicted proteins | sample SI_123_September_6_FD_182713 | JGI IMG/M metagenome (GOLD analysis project Ga0233439, IMG submission 182713) | Seawater microbial communities from Saanich Inlet, British Columbia, Canada - SI_123_September2016_100_MG | ecosystem: Environmental > Aquatic > Marine > Inlet | place: Canada: British... | reverse complement strand
AACGGTCCCCACGCCCCGGCCGGCCTGAGGTCATCCGGGGCGAGACTACCTATCTACTACATACGAAACCGCATCATCCGCCCGCTCTGCGTGCCGGAGAGCAGCTCGTTGCTTCAGAATCAGTAATCGGTCCGACGCCGCTTCTGCGGATGCCGAACTTTCTTCTATCTGGGTAGCGAGGAGACAAACAGTGATCGAACCCATACTCCTCACGCCGGACATGTCGTCAAAATCTGACGCCTTCGCGCGTGATTTCTCCGGTCTATTTCTTGCTTACGGCCTTCGTCATATGAACTTGGCGACCAGTAACACGTTGCAGTCTTTTGAACATGTAACTCGTCTCCTGCATGCGAACACACATTCCGAAGTCATAGAACTATCCCATGACTACTGTCAGACGCAGATGGACATCCTGAATCGCCATGCGAGCTGCACCACCGACTTTATCTGCGAGATCACCCTTCAGACTGCGGAGCCATTCAGATTAAAGGCGATTCTCCCGTGTAGCGTCGTTCTTTGACATACCTCACAAGACAGATGCAGGAGCCACTCATGCGCGAAATCCTCCCTCCGATCATCCTGCCGTTACAGGATCACCTGTGTCTTGAAGCACTCGTCGCCGACGCTTTGAGAGATCGGCATCCTGTGAGTTCGTTCTTGATGTCTGAGGTCGATCGCGCCCACGTGTGCGATGACAGGGACGTGCCGTCTGATGTTGTCCGACTCAACAACTGGGTGACATATCGCCCAAGCAACCATCCGAGGAGCGAAAGCAAGGTACTGGTGTTGCCGCAAGACTTTAGCAACGAGCGGATTCATCTATCAGTGTTGTCGCTGCTGGGCGCCGCCGTTCTTGGGCTGCGCACAGGCGATCGGCTTCAGTTTCTCGACTTCAAGGGTGACTCCACCCTTGTCGCCATTGAAAGCATAGGGGTGCAGCCTGATGCGTCCGCAATATTGTCGATGCGCCAGGGGTAGGTACCGATATTCGGGGGCGTTTCAGGGAGCGCGTCACGGGCCAGTTTGGTGGCTCAGGATCATGTTTACCCAGCTCTTTAGAAAGAACCCGGAATCGATCCCGGCCTCGATCAGCCGTTCAGGCAAGCCTTCCGATTTAAGACTTTCAGTTAGGTTTTCCTGCATCAAACCTCCCTTTGAGCCGACCGGTTGTACCTAAACTCACACTTGCTGGCTGGGTGACGTTGTATGGACTAAGCTAAACCAACAAAAATCTAGGCGCGCTTGAGCAGCCATTTGGCGGTGTAGAGTTTTTGTCATGCCGCAGCCAATCGACTGCGAATCCTTGATCCTGAATGAACATGCTGTAGTCGGAGGATCTGAAACGTAGCAGGTTAGCTGTGGTGTCGATCCCATCACACCATCTTTCGAGAAGACGGTTCAAGGATTCCGGAGGAGCCGCTATAGAATCTGAGTCCTTCAATCCGAAAAGCGCTCGCAATACTATCAAGATAATCTGGGCCGGAAGGTCGAGGAATTGAGGCTTTCCTCGAAATTGTCCCAGACGGATTTAGCGGACGAAGCCGAAACCCGTCGGGCCCTGATCAGCGAGATCGAGCGAGGAGAAGCGAACCCGACGCGCGACACGATCGTAAGCATCGCAATGGCGTTGGGCGTCAACCCAGCCGAACTCTTTGACCAACCGCGATGAGAAATTCGCCTGACTAAGCGAGGCAATCCGTCTCCACGTTCCGGTGGAGACGCCGCAAGCTTTCCATGCATGCCGCCATAGCTTTGACGCACTTTTGTGTACATTAAAAACCTACATTCGTATTTCTATTGGTCACAGCAATCGTGAGCGTGAGCGATGCGGCTTTCCCGCTAAAATATCCAAACATCATCGTTATCGCATTGCCGAGCAGCGCACAGCGTGAATGGCTGCTCAATCGGGCCCGTCATCATTGCGACGGACCGTAGCCGAATCTTGCTTACGAGCGAAGTTGGCTCATGAGCTTTCGATCCTGGGAGGATTACGCCAATCCTGCTCGTCGCAGGCAACTGTAGGAGCAGGCGCTGGGGGCATAGCGATTTTTCGCGAGCTACCACTGCGGCGATCGACCTAGAGCTATGTTTTGGCTTCGGAGCGATTGGCGTGGCACGGTTTTCAGATCGTGCCACAGAGATATTATTGCAGAGCCCCTCTATCGTTGGCCTGATCACGAAACGCATAGCTCGTTGCCATACGCAGGCACGCGAACTCATCGCTGCGAACCAACAGACAGTCGAAGCTGTGACACTTCGATTGGAACAGACAGGGTATCTGGATCGTGCTGCGATCGACGAGCTTCCGAAAACGTATCCCGTGCGCAGCTCGAAAGCTGATCCGTCCGATAAGAGCGATGGAGGCTGCCGATGATAAGTATAACTGTGGCGATTCTTCCGGGAGGATATGCCGAGATTCGGCGCACCATCGGCCTCGTGCATCTTGCCAATCTGTCCGATCTGGCCCGCCGAAACGACCGCTGGATGAGATCGTCGATCAGCAAGTCCGCTTGCCGGAAGGGAGGCGTCGGCTCGCACCGTTTACCTGCGCGGCCATGACCGCTCTACTAGGCGACGTCCTTTGCGGCGGGTGGTCAGTTTCTGTTCCGCTTTCCAAGCCCGAACCATAGGGGCCAAGTCCCAGTTCACTAGATTCGTCGCGACGCAGCGCGCTTCCAAGGGCCTCGACACGCGACGTACACCCTCTCTTACCAGGCGGCACTGGTCGCGGTGCGGACCGACGGAGAACGTGGCGCTCGCGCTGCGCAACAAGAGCCCTCTCTCCGGAGACGCCGTACGCGCAATGTTCGAAGCCACCTCGTCAGGAAAGTGCGGTCCGAAACATGAGGAGAAGGTTACATGCTGAAGGTGACGATCGATTTGATACCAGGAGGATGCTCTGCGCCACGCCGGACGATCGCCACAATGTGTATCGCGAACGAAAGCGACTTGGCGGATCTTTCGGACTATAGCGTCGAGGCGATGGAGGGGCCCAACCATCTCACCGGCGATCCCGCGCGCAACAGAGCATGCATGGTGCTTGCGCACGATCGTCGGCAGAGCGTCTGGATCCTGCTGGAGAAGGCCTGCGCAGAAATCGCAGAAGCGGATTTCGTTGAACTCTCGTAGAAATCGGCCAGCCATCCGATCGAGCGCCCCAAGTGGCTTCCAGCTTCGCCACTTAGTTAGACCCGTCCGCGACCGAAAGGACTGGGACGGGAGTGATCCACGGCGGCCTCCCAAACTCCCGGAGACTGAGCACCGATGTCCATCGCAACCAATGCCAACGCTTCCGACACTCCCTCGACGAGCATCCTGCATCGTCCCTTCGGAGGCATCACCGGGTATCGTAAGATTTCCGATCGCGCCAGCCGCGTGGGCGTCCAAGCGTTCCCCATCTCGATGGTCCAGCAGTTATCCGCGGCAGGGCTGCTCGCCACGCCCGGTGCTTATGTGCTCACGGACAATCGCACCGCTTATGTCGGCGAGAGCATTCGGCCTGCCCGTCGCCTCGCCGACCATGCCGCGGACCCGCAGAAGCGGGCATTCGCGCGCGACGTCTTCGTCATCGCGGGCTGCGACGGATGTGCATTCGACAAGGCGATCGTGATGGATCTTCAGTTTCGTCTCACCAATCTTGCCGTCGATGCCGGGATTGTCACGGTAATGAAGGGGACGAACCCGACGGACTTGGATCTTCCGGACGCCGATCGCTCGACGCACGACCGCATCTTCGGGGACGCTCTCCGCCTACTCTACGACGCAGGTTGCCGTTTCTTCCACCCCACAGAGGATACCGTTGTCGGGCTCAAGGCGGAATCGTTCTCTGCAGACGACATGACGGATATCGCCGATGCCGGCCCGATGGAGATCGGCGTGACGACAACGCCCCTCGGCGCCGAGGAGTTTGAGTTGAACTATGACGATGTCTGGGCTCGAGGCTACTGGTCGGCTGGCCACTTCATCGTAGCGGCGGGCTCCGAGGTTCGCACCCAAACGAACGGCTCCGTCAACGGCGTCACTAGGGCTCGCAGGGACGAACTATTCCGAGCCGGCGTTCTGTCCAGTATTCCAGGTGTCGCTGATCGACGCCGCCTGATCGCGGCTCTTGCATTCCCGTCGATCTCGATCGCGGCGAAAGTCATCTGCGGCGCGCACACGGCGGGTCGCTGGACGCCGCTGACCCGTTCGCGCGCTGCGATCCTGGCGGCGTGAGGGAGGGCATCATGGTTCACATCGGCAGCATATCATCACCGTGCCTGCGCTTGCGGGACAGCATGCTTGAACCGCCGGACATCGTCGAGTTTTATGTCGCTGCTAAGTTAATAGGTGTTTTGGCGACTGGCGGGACCTACCTAGTGGAGGTGATCAAATATCGGTTCGGCAGGGCGTGGCCCCGGCGAGGCTTGGCACCATCAGGCGTGGCAAAGGCGGGAGAGCCCGTAACAGGGGCTGCTCCATTTGAAATCAACCGACTGAACAGCTCCGGAAGGACCAATGCTGAGACGATCAACAGTGACGTCCGGGCGACGACGGAAAGATTGTGTCGCCCTACTTGCATGAGGAGGGCTTGCGAAATGACCGACAAGCGGCGCGACCGCGTCGCCCAGCGGCCGGACCCTGCCGCTTGGGGTGAAGACGAACTCATGAGTCTTGGCGAAGCTGCCCGTCTGCATTGGCCGGACGGGCCGATAAGGGAACGCACACTTCGCACCGCCGTCCGCGACGGACGGCTTCCGATTTCCATACTGGCCGGCAAATTTTTCGTTACTAGGCGGGCATTGGCGGCATTGTCGAATTGCGAGCCGGCGCCGACGTCGCGCCCTGCGCGGGATGCCGAAGCCACGACGGGCCGCTTCGCGGACGACCTCGCAGCGGTCCGAAGCATGCGCGGCCGCTAGGCGACACCGCTACGGGTTGCGGGCGACGGCATCGAAGGTATCGATCGTGACGATCCTGATCCGGACCAGACCCGAAGCAGAACCGCGCGGTTGCATGGCGAAGCCCGCTTTCCCAATGGGCTTCCGCCAGTCCGGCGGATCGAAGCTGATGGCTGCCTTCATTTCGCGGCCCGCCTCCGGGATCGCGAAGCGCGGATGCCGCTCCTTATCGTTGCACGCGGCCGAAATGAGCATGAAGCGATGTTTGTCACCTCCAGCAGCTCGCGTTCTCCGCCGCCATGGGATGCGGCGACGATTCCCGGGAGCCCGGTCAGTGATCGAGAAGAATCACCTGCGGAGGCGGACGATCGAAGGCGCGTAGCGAAGATCACGGACGAGAGGCTCGCCGACAAGAACCCTACTGACGATCGAAACGGGGCACCTCGCTCGGGCACGGTTTCAATCCGGACTAATGATAACGTTCCAATTTCTGATCCCTTGCCGTTCGCGAGCTATCGAATCGACCACCGTCGGAAGAGGACCTCTGGCGTTTACCGCGCCGAGGTCGGCAGCACCCGGCACACCGTCGGTTATCGGCGATGTCGCAAGGCCGCCGTCGCCTCGGAAAGATATATGGGTGGTCCTGCGATGAAGGATTCGCCGCTGCCGGGATCGCCTTCAAACGGAGCCTGCCTCGAAGGCATGATCCGGTGTCGGTTCCGAGGATCACAACGATGCGGCGACCTGCTCGAGCGCGCGCAAGGAGATCGCGCGCGTCGTGGTCATTCGCACACCCCGATATTCCTGCATGAGACGGGCCTCGTCGTAATAGCCCTTGGCCAAGGATTCGGAGGCGAAGGTCCGTTGCGTGTGTCCGCCGCCCGGGAGGAAATGACGCACCGTGGCGATCCGCGGGCGTTCCTCCCCGGTCGCCCCGTCCACCCAAGTAAGTTTGAGGCAGGCTTCCGCCAGCACGTTCCGGTGGCCGGGGAACTCCGGTGCGCCGGAAGGGGGCCGGAAGCTGTCGCCGACACGCAAACGCTCGATCAGCCACTCGAGGTGCCGGTCGAGGGTAACCGCCGCTCCGGAAAGCATCTTCAACCCGGCGAAGTCCCGGTAGGTCGTGGCCGCGTTCGCGGCGTAGGCGCTCCCGGCGACAGCGATCACCAGACCGGCGGCGTCCCGCGCAGTCATGGCCGCGGCCCCCTTGCCATGGCCCTTGAAGGTGATCGCGCCAGCCGGCCTCACGTGCTTCAGATGCAGAAGGACCGTCTTCTCCGCCAGTCCGAACGCCGCGGCGACCGCGCGCGCCAATTCGACCGATGTCGCCATGCTCGCCCCAGGTTCGCGACTCCGCCTCTAGCATTAACCACTTTCCCGGGACGGTTCAACGGACAAATTGCGCTTTTAACGGGTGGACGCCATATAGCGCCTACAAAGGCAGATTTTATCCGTTGATGGAAAGCGCGAGGAACCGTGAGCAAGGGACCGTACAAGAGAGAAAAGGATACGCATCTTCCGTGGCCCCAGGACGCCTGGGGTTCGAGAAAGCTCGACAGGCTGTTCCTTAACGAGACCGGCCTCGATCCGATCAGCCTCCTGCAGAAGCTCGACAAGGAATTCGATATCGGAGGGGCCGTCCCCTACCTGACAATCCGCGGTGTCGAACCCGGAAGGTCGGCGATGATCGTTGTCCGGAATACGTGGGACGGGAGCGAGAAGTCGACCGGCGTTGCGGCCGACGGCATGACGGAAGCGCAGGCCAGATTGCATCCCACCGCGCGAGCCGAACTCGTCAAGCATGCGGCAGAAAAAGTGCTTCGTCTGCAGGCCCGTCACGCGCCCACCACGATCCGGTACTCGCGCATCTTACGCTGGTGGCTCGATAAACGACTAAAGCGTCGTGGCGCCGCAAGGGACAAGCCCGAAGCGATCCTCGATCGAAAGCGCGGAAACTTCGCCACCCAGGATACGGACAACCGGGACGGCCATCGGGTCGAGACCTGGATGGAATTCCTCGAGGAGCGGACCCTCGCTTCGCACACCGCCAACGTCGGCGACAATTTCAACGATTGGTTCCGCAAACACCTGGTGGAGGCCGGAGCACCGATCGTCGGCGATCAAGTCAAGGGAGGGCAGGACGGCACGGTCGCGAACTATCACTCCTGCCTGTCTCAGGCACTCGGCGAGTTCGCCGAGGAGTACCGGCTGGCGGTCCGGCTCAGCTTCAATAAGACGCGTGGCGAACAGGACTACCAGCAGAAGCTCGCGGCCGGCATCACTTGGACTGACATCGTCAAGGTGGTCTTCTTCTGCCTTGGCTACCATTGGAACGGCGATGGATTCGCCTGGGAATGGGTGGAACGCAACGGAAAGATGCGTCAATGGCCATTGCGGCTGTCGGGCAAGCAACTGGCCGAACACCTCGCGTTCTACATGCCGGTGATCCGTCTCGTGATGGTCTACGTCATCACTGGGACGCGATTGCAGCGCATCGCGCTGCTCGGCTGGGAGAAGCACGATACCCGAGGGTGGATCGATCTCGCCCGACGGATGATCATCCGCAACGGCCGCCTCGGGCCCGACTACGAGCACAAGCCGCGTCGCCCATCGCGGCTGCTGCGGCCGGCGGTGCGCCTGTTCGCCCGCTGGTTCAGAGACGACCAGGCGCGGCAGCGCGCCGAAGCGTGGGACGACGTGGAGGACGGCGGTTTCTATGTCGTCCACGACGGCTGCGGCAGCCGGGTCGACAACATCGCATATCGCGCCAAGAAGGCGTTCGTCGCGGTGGGTATCCCGAATCGACGACACGACCTCAAGGCCTCCGCCGTCGGCATCTTCTGGGAGGCGGGTTTCGGCCTCAGCCGCATCGGACACCTGACCGGCAACGACCCGGTGGTGATTAAGCAGCATTATCTGTTCCTCGAAGCGGATAGCGAAGGCATGACCCGGCCTAAACCCGACGAGAGCAAGCTGACGTTCCTTGGCTTCATGGATCCGAAAAAGCTCTGCCGGCGGCTTCCGCGCGCCTCGCGGCCCGGACCACCCCCGCCGAACCCTCGCCGCCAAAAAAGCGTTTGGAAATGAGTAGCGGACGGCCAAGGATGACGATGCCCCGCTTGGCGCCGTCGGTGCATACGCCGCGCTTCACGCGCGGCGACGTGCTCGCGACGATCGATCCCGACACCTGGATCAATTCAGGATACCGGACGCTCTTCTATCGACGGATGTGGGCGGCGTTCGCGGCCTTGGCGGCCTGCGCACGGATCACGCCGAGCCGGGCCACAACCTTCACGCTCGCCCAATACGACACGGACCAATTGAGGGCGGCCACGACGTGCGGACATTCCTATCCGGTCTTGCTCCTCCCCGTCGTCGTGGCTGCGATCGAGCGCTACCTGAAGCTGCGCCGCAAGCTCGGCGGCACGGCGCTGTTCGTTTCGGAGGACGGGTCGCCGCTCGACAATTCGACCGGCAGGTACGCATTCCAGCATCTCGCCGCCCAGTACGGTCTGCACGGCGGCCAAATCCTCGCACGACTGTACGGGTTCTTCGACCGCTGCTTCGTCGAGGAAACCGATCGGGCCGCCATCATGGCGCTGCGCCACCGCCGCACCGCGAACGACCTGGACGTGCCGATGTCCGAAATCGTCGCCGCGAGGGACGACCACGAGCGCCTTTGGAAGGTGCTGAATCGCCGCCACAAGCTCGCGGGCGAGGCCGGAAGATGGATCGGTGGCCACGGCAAGGCCAAGATCGCGCGCGAGATGCGCCTCTTTAAACCCGTGCGCTCGAAGACGCCGATCACGAACTTCATGCGCACCGATCCGGTGTGCGCCTCGCTTCTGCGCCAGGCCTGGACCGGACGAAAACTGAACGCACAGCGCGCCATGCTGATCGAGAAACACCTCCCGTACCTGTCGTTGCTGCGGGACCGCGGGCTCCTGACGACCCGGCAGATCGCCTATCTGCTGAACTGCACAGCCGACAGCATCCGCCTCCGCCTGTTCGCACGCCGGCGCGCCGCCGAAACGCCCGCGGAGCGGGAAGAGCGCGAACGGCTCGAGCGGTTCTGGGACGTGCGGATCCTGGAGCTTTACCGGGAGCGAACCGACGGCGAGACGCCCGGCGCCTTCTTCGAACGGGTGAGGAAGCCCGACCCCAGCTACCCGTTCGACCGGCTCCGGCTGCTCCGAACCCTGCAGAAGGGCGGTGTTGCGCCGGCGCAGCTCGCCGCCAAGTCCGGGAAGAGGCCGCGAGCAAAGACTGCGAAAAGTCGAAAAAACGAGTCCGATGGTGGAGGAAAGCGAACGGTATCGGCCGCCACGTGATCGCTCAGGAGGGCAAAAAGTGGCGCAAAACGGTATCGGAATGCATCAAAGCGTGCCGAAGAACGGCTTTCGACGATCCCTTGGTGCCCGGAAAGAGACGTGGATTCCACTTTGTTCTCAACTGCTTGACAACAATGGGCTGCGCTACGGTGGAGGGGAAACCTCGAAATCCGCCGGCAAGCAGATGCATGAGAACACATGGGACCGAGCGTAACGCGCTTGATCGAAAAGCACGTGCGTTCAATCTCGAAGAGCAGATGCGTTGGCGTAAACAAAAGGCCGTCGCGGAATTGGAAGCCCTCGCAGGGACCAGGTACTACGATCCCGAACTAGCAAGCTTGTGGATGAGAAGTTCGAGGCGTGAACTTGGGGGAATGTCGCCGGCGGAGTTCACCCACGACGACGCGACGCGCGACAAATGCGCCAGTTATCTGCCAGTAAAACGATCGCGCCGATGAACATGCCCGGCCCGATCAAAATCCGCGGGCTTTGGTCCCGTCCCAAACCGATAGACCCGGCTTAAGAAAGAGCTTGAGCTGCCGTCGCTGGCATTGACGCTATCAAGGAAGCATTCTGGACTGCCCATTGGATTCGAGCGAGCCCGTCAGGAACATAATCGCGGAATTTTCCTCCGCTGATATTCTCGACAAATGCGGCGACGTCTGCCGGGTCTATCGCCGGCATGTTAGCGAGCTTCTGCAAAATCGGCATTGCTTCGTCAGCGGTCGTCTTATCAAGCGTCACTCCGAAATCATGAACCTCGGCGGCTAAGCCAGCCATGGCGAGCGCCGCGCTGAAGACCGCCGTTGCCTGCGACCCCCGCCACAGAAAAACATGAAGATCTCGGTCCTCACTGACGAGCGACCTCCGATCAAGCTCAAGAGCCCGGAAGGTTTCCCTGCCCTCGGCCAGCAACTCCCTGGCTTTCTGATCCAGATATGGTGGCACGTCGGACGAAAGGTAAACTTCTCGCATCTCGGCACCCAAGCGATCAGCAGCCGGTTCGATATTGACTCGTTCGAACCGCGGGACAACCCCGCCCGGATGTGGCGAAACGACTAACGTCTTCGTCGGTTCATCGAGATCTTTGACGATCCATCGTTGACCGGCAAAAACAACCAAGCTGTCCTTGTGAACCGGAAATGAGATCGGCAAGGTTCCCAACGTGCGTCCGCCAACAGTCAGTCTCCACTCATCGGCCGCCTCGAAAACCGCGAAGAAGCTCCTCGACTGAACAATCTTTTCGCCCTCTTGAGCAAGCATCAGGATGCCATCCGGCGCTTGCTCTATGAGTTTGACGGTTGGACTACCGATGTGACGGAGCAGATCCGAGAAATCCGTTGCTGTGATCGACAAAAACGGCCCGGGTCCGCAAAGTAAGTCGAACAATGGTTTTGGACGAATCCCGCCCCGTTCCGTGATCACGGAAAGTATCTGATGAATGAGAGTGGAGGCGACCTCCGGTATCGGACCCGACGACTCGACAAATGCCGCAAGCAACAGCCTAACAACGGCAACCGCTCTGATCGTACCTGGATGAAGCCGATCGAGCATTCCTGACTTGATCCCGATGTAGGGCTCACGCACGTAAATTCGCAACACTGATGGTGTTCCTCTACGCCTGCCCGTCCTTCCTAGACGCTGACGAAGAGAAGAAAGCGAGCGAGGTGCACCAATCTGCGCGACAGATTTTACCGACCCGATATCCACACCCAACTCCAAGGTCGATGTGCAGATCGCCGTCGTCGGCAACTTCCCATCTTTCAGGCGATCCTCGAGCTCTTCGCGAAGCACTTTCGACAGACTGCCATGATGCGGGTAAAACTCATTAGGGACGCTCGCCTTTTCGGAGCGTCTGCGCAGACGGTCTGCCGCCGATTCAACCGTCCGGCGTGATCCGCCGAATACGAGATTATTTGAGCCTCTTAAATTTTGAAACAGGTGGTCCGCTATGACATCCAATGCGATGCGTTGCGCGGTCTCACCGTCCTCACCGGCTCCTTCGGCGTGGTCCGGATCGTCGAGGTCGGGAGGCTCCACATAACCGCGCACTTGGAGCCGCAATTCCGGCGCATCGGATTTTGCCTCAAGAATTTCAACGGTGGATGGACTAGCGGGCCGCAGCCACGCCGCCGCCTGCCCAAGATCACCAATCGTCGCTGAGAGCCCAATACGTCGGGCCGGCACTTCCGCCATCGCATCGATACGCCGCAAAAGACTGGCAACGTGGAGGCCCCTCGGCCCCTGCAGAAAAGCATGTAGTTCGTCGATGACAATAAAATCAGCTGACGAAAGAAGTCGGCGGGCGTCGGCGGGCCGTCTCGTGAACATTGCCTCGATCGACTCAGGCGTAATCAACGCAACGCCGTCGGGCTTCGCCAGTGCTTTCTTCTTTCCCGCCTGTGAGGCGTCCCCGTGCCACTTAACGACGGGAATCTCCATGCTTTCGCAGAGCTCGTCCAGGCGTCTGAACTGATCATTGATCAGCGCTTTCAACGGACTGACGTAGAGGACCGAAAATCCAGGTTTGATCCGCGCAGCTATCGAGGTGAGCACAGGTAGAAATGCTGCCTCAGTTTTTCCCGCGGCAGTGGTCGCCGCAATAATGATGTCCTGTTTGCGGTCCAGAACAGAAATAATAGTACGGGCCTGGATCTCACGCAGTTCCTCCCAACCCTGGTCGCGAATCCAGCGCCGGATCTTGGGATCAAGGCGATCATAAACGCCTTCAAGATCCGATGCGGAGATTGCTGAGCTCATCACCACTGCCGTTCTGCCCGCTGCTTGGTTCGTCTTCTGTGGCGAGATCTGGAGCGTCTTCGGCAATCTGAACTGCGCCGAGCAACTCCCGCCAACTCGAGCCCGGGTTCTGCTCCAAAACCGAAAGCAGTTGCACAAAGGCTTTGACCGTCGTGCGCGGTGTTCGAAAGTAGGCTTCGCCGATCCGTTTGTTGCAATGATCCATGAACGCCGTCAGAGCTTCGTCAGGAACTAGATTCTTGGACGGATCGCCGGACGCGAAGACCGACCGGATATTTGACAGTAGAACAATGAGATCCTCCGGCGTAAGGCTCTTCAGCTTCATGACCGGGCCGGAAAGATCGACAAGGCCTGCGGTCGCAAACTGGTTCTCCGCTAATCGCGACTGGAGCGCTTCGTAGCTATACAAACCACGCCTGGTATCCAATAGAAATTCCGGCGTACCGCACATCACGAAGCCGATACCGACGGTGTTGCCCTGAAGCCCATCGTTCACGATTCGGAGAAGCTGTTCATAGTTCTGATTTCTGGCCTGAGAATTCTGCAGCTTGTAGATGTTGACCATCTCGTCGAACATTACCAACATCCCCGCATATCCGGCGACACGAACCAAGCAAGCCATCGATTTCAGGGAATCGTACACGCTGTCGTCGTCAATGATGGTTCGGACTCCGAGTTCTTTTCGGGCTTCGGTTTTGGTAGAGAACTCACCACGAAGCCACCGTAGTGCGGAAGTCTTCAGCACCTCATTCGAGGTCTCACTGCCCCGCCAATACGCTTTTAGCACAGTGGCAAAATCGTATCCTCCCACGAAATCCTGAATTGGCGCGAGCTTTTCGTCGATCACAGTCTCCACGCCAATTTTGCGATCAGAGCCTTCTTTTACCGCATCCGTCACGAGTCGCTCAACGATACTTGCAAGGGCGTTGCCTTCGGGCTTATTTCTCGTCGCCATGTTTCGGATGGCCTCGGAATAGAGCCCCCGGGCCTGCCCTCCACTTGCGTGTACACGCCGATCCGGAGCTAAATCCGCGTGAACCGTGACGCACTTTCTTTCCAAAGCAATCAACCGAACGAGGTTCGCGAAGAAAGTCTTTCCAGCGCCGTACTCGCCGATAACAAACCGAATGGCAGAACCTGCATCCGCGATCCTATCAATGTCGCGCAGTAGCGCCGATATCTCAGCCGCGCGTCCAACTTGAATATGCGGCAGTCCTATACGCGGCACGACACCCGCGGAAAGCGCCTGAATGATGGTATCGCGATCACGCGCTTTGATCGTCTTGGCAGGTTTACTCATGTCGCTGCTTCTCTCAATTCCGCGAGCCGACTACGCAGTCGTGCATCCATTATAACTTGTTCACCATCCTCGAGGAGTGGCTCATCAAACCTGTCGAACGCCCAATCGTTGATCTTTTCAATGGCTCCATCCGGCAGAAGTTTTAGATATCGCGCGCGCTCTTCAAACTCCTGTCGGGTAATTTGAACTTTTATTTCCAAATACTCCACTAGTTCTGCATGCGCTTCGTCCAACCCCCAGAACGCCGATGCACTATCTACAGCGAGGTCTGCTGGGCTGGAATTGGTCGCCGTTTCAGCATCCTCGACAAAGATCTGGGTAAGCAGATCGGAAACAGCTTGTGTCTCCTTCTGAACTTGGGCCAAACGGCCAGCGTCTATACGGACACTAGCGGCGGCAATTGCCGCAGTTTCCGTTTGTTTGGGAATCGGGATTCCGCTAACCCGCTTTTCTACCGTAATTGGCACCGGCTCGTCGGGCGCCTTTGTCGTGCGATGCAGCCCCGAATACACACCATCGGATGGCAAGCCCAAAGATTTATGCAGCCGCTCGAGAAACCGGACTTCATCCTGTTTGACATTCTCGCCCGCGCCGACCGCGGCAATCGCGGCATTTGCAATCGCTTGCTTCTCCTCGACCGTTCGGTCGGTCAAACGGCGCAGTACGCGAGCCTGTTTCGGCGGGCTTTCAAAAATCGTAACCGCGAAAGCAATAAGCCGTGCCTGCTCAACGCCGGTGAGGGCGGCACCGGCTCGGATCACGGCGATTACTTCTCTAAGCTCGTCACTCGAAGCTTCTCCATCCGCGGCGGCAGCCAAAACCGAGACTTCCACTTGAGCTTTCATCGATCTGTACGGCGGACGATCCTGGTCAACAGGCCCCCCACCAGCAGCTTTGAAAAGAAAAACCTTGTCGTCTAATTGCGGAGTGCCGCTGCCGTACCGTCGGTCGGGCTCGATCGCAACATCGATCCGATCAAGTATATTTCCCAACTGGTCGCCAAGTGCTGACGTCACCTTTCCGTCTGCGGGAACGTCAAAGCCGACCATTTTAATGACTTCGCGCATTGTTGTACTGGCGCGACCATGAGTACCAATGACGGCATCTATGCGCTCGCCGAAGCTGCGAAACGCTCCCACCGATTTGTCCTGCAGAAGATCGTTGGGCAACAGAATAGCAGCCTGCATCGTTGCGCGAGCCTCCGGCTTTCGCCCGACGAACCGACTGAAGGGTTCGAGTTCCTCTGTGCATGATTGGACAAGTGTCACCAAAACATTCGTCGAGGTTTTGACTGCCGCTATATCCGGGTATTGCTCATGCTCTCCGGGCACCTCAACTTCAAATGCGCCGCTTGCAGCCCGATACCGAAAGTCGATCGTCTTCGTCGGCACCTTGACCGCGAAGCCCTTTGGATATTTCTGATTAAACCGCAACGCCCACAGAAGGGCGAACTCATCGAAACATCTAACCGCCGGAGTGCGGAGATAGACGTCTGGCAGCGCGAGAACCCAGAGGAGGGCATCTTCTGCGGCGAATGTGTTCGTTATCGCGAGACGCCGTCCGAGATAGATGCGGGTCTCCGCGTCAATTCCGTTTGAACCTGATCCCTCAACAGCGAACCGTGGCGGCCCCAGTGATACGCCGGCGGCCAGTTTTGCGAAGGTCAGGAATGAATTCGCATATCCATTAAAGGAATTGTTGCTTCCATAGATCAAAAGAAGCCGCTCGACTTCAGCCACCAACGGCTCCACGCCTTGGAAATCCCGATCGATGAATAGTCGATGCTCGATTCCATAGAAAAACAGGAAAACGTATCCAATTCCATATGATGGATTGGAACGCCCACCCGCCATCCATTCAAGAAATGCGCGCCGCGCTTGCGGGGTGATGCTGGCATATGATGGCCAATAGGACATCGAGGCCCCAGCGGGGTCCGATTGTCCCCGTGCAACGGGCAGTTTGCCATTTATCGCGTATTGGCCGGACGCATTAGACCGATCCAAAGCAACGGACTCGCCAAAATAGAAAAGACCGTCAGAAATCTGAAAGTTCTGGATCGAGATTTGCTGCCCTGGAAGGATCCAAGTTGCCTTTGCTTTTCGAGTTGTCGAAGAGAAACTTGCGAACCGCTCAATTGATATTGGCGTCGCACTGGGTTCAGACGTGAATTGAGATTGGAGTTGTTGCCCTTTTGACTTTCTGCTGAAAATTAGAAAGCCCAAAAGAGCGACGATGCTCCCAACAGCGAGAAATGCGATGATCGCAGCGGAGTTCTCGACAGCGAAGCGGTATGCCGCACCGAACAGAGCGAGAATTCCGCCCAGCAGTATCAGAACTCCAAATCCTGCCGACGACCCGCCAGACTTTCGTCGCCCCATCAATATACCCCGGACCCACTCCGATCATTCAAACATTGAACATCTGAGCCTGCCTGCGCCTGCTACTCATATTTAGCATTATCGTCCGTTCCGAGTCGATACGACGCGGCGGGCTTCCTTGAGAGGTCAGCGAGACGATCCCTTCGGGCCAATACTACCTCGCCGACTGCGCGTCTGGTGTTGTGGGGAAGCGATCGCTATCGTGCAAAGCGATTGCCTTCCATAGCGTTCGCGGGGGTGCTCCGCGGACCGAATTCAATTCATCGAGAAGCATATCGGCGACTAGCGCCGAATACAGCCTTTAGGGAGGCCGATCATGGAGCTCTTCTTCGGGATCGCAGCGGACGGACGAACCTACCCCGATGCACCTGCACCGGGCGGTGCCGTGGACATCGCGATCGTCGGTCCTGCGGGACTGACGGAGGCGTTAGAGGTGCAACTCGGGCTTGCCGGCCCAGCCGCATCACCCGCGGTTCGGATAGCGGCCTATGTCGCAAAGATCCGGGCCGCCGGTGCCGCACCGCGCTTCTGGTCGGATTCCTTTTCTAAGGATCCCTGGTCGACTGCGATCGAAGTTCTCTCTCTGCGCGACGTCCTCGTCGCCGGCGGCTGGGCGCGCGTTCCCGTGGGTGTCCAACGGATCGACGATCTCGTCGAGGTCGAGAACAATGGAGCTACGCTACCTTGGGGACTCGCCGATCGTGCGGCGGCCCTGCTACCTGCATTGTCGTCACGGCCGGGGCTGCGGCTCGTCAAACTCTCTCTTCTCGAGTCCAGAGCCGCACTCCCACCGTTATGGCATCGAGTGATGGACGCTCTCGAAGCTGCAGGCGTAACGATCGTCGAGCACGCTGGCCGTATGCCCGCCATAGACGGCACGGATCTTCGGCGGCTGCAGACGGCTTTGGACGGCAATATGCCCGAGCCCCTCGTCGGCGATGGTACCGTGGTGCTCGTAGAAGCCGACACCGCACTAATGGCGGCCGAAGCTGTGGCAGATTGGCTGGCCGCCGGGCCGACAGCATCGTTGGAGGGAACGGTCGTGTTGGCCCCTGATGGTGACACCGCTCTTCTGGATGGAGTGCTGCACTCAAGGGCGCTACCCGCCCTCGGCCTTTCCAGTCGTTCTCCTTGGCGTGGAGCACTGCAGGTCCTGCCGCTGGCGTTTGCCGTGGCTTGGCGACCGTTCGATCCCAAAGCCCTCCTAAACCTGCTGATGCTGCCACGGCCTCCCATGCCTCGTTTTGCGTCCGGACGCCTCGCGCGTGCACTTACCACCGAGCCGGGCCTCGACGGCCGCGCCTGGACTTCAGCTTGGGAGGATATTCGGGCGCGGGCGCTGGAGATGAACATCGATGCTGGCGACAAGGCTGCGGCAAAAGCCGATGCTCAAGTGGCCAGATGGCGCAGCTGGACGGCTGGCGCACAATTCGATCGTAAGACCGGCATGCCGGTGACGGAAGCACGCCAGATCGCGGGACGCGTGGCGGCCTGGGCCATGGAGGCCGACGCCGGCACCGGAGATCCGCTGTTGCTGGCAGTGGCCGGCGCGGCTCGCGCCCTTTCAGAAGCGCTTGACCACCTTGAACAGGAGACGCTGCCCGCTTTGCTGTTAGAGCGAATTCTCGGACAAGTTCTCGCCGACGGGGTCCAAAATCCCTCGCACTGGCCGGAAGAAGGCGGGTTGAGGGCGATTCGCGCTCCCGGTGCATTGTGGAATGGAGCTCCAAGGGTCATCTGGTGGAGCTTCGTGGGCCCTGGCGAGAGGGTATCGCACCATCCTTGGAGCGCTGCGGAGCTGGCGGCTTTGGAAGTCGCGGGCGTTCGATTGGAAACCTCAGCCGCCGCTTCCAGTCGCATCGCGACGAGTTACGCAGAAGTTCTACAGCGAACATCGGAGCAAGTGCTGCTCGTGCGTCCAGCGCTTTCCCGGACAGATCGAACGGTGGCTCATCCACTGGCCCACCAGCTTCGCCCGATACTCAAGGATGCTGCCCAGGGTGTGTTCTTCCGCGCGGAGCGATTGCTGCACGAAGGTGACGTGAAGCTTGCGAACCGCATCTTGGTCCGTCAGCCTCAGGAGACGCTATATCCTCCAATCGGGCGCGCAGCGTGGAACGTGCCGGCGTCGGCCGTGACCCGCCTCAAGGGTCGCCGCGAAAGCGCCACCTCCTTGGGGCGATTGGTCAAGTGCCAGCTTGCTTGGTTGGTCCAGGACGTTCTCTCACTCCGATCAGGCGCCTTCGCCGAGATACCCGGGCCGGACCAACTCTTCGGCAATCTGGCGCATGAGATCGCCCGAAGGCTCCTACTGCCCGGCGCCCCGCCGCCCCTCGACGGACTGCGCGGCGCTGCTGCCGAATTGTTCGAAAGGTTATTGCCGCAGATGGCTGCGCTCCTGCAGCAGCCAGAGTATGCAGGCGAACTGGCAGCCGCGCGCGTGCTCGTGCCCTCTGCCTTGGAATCACTTGTCGGGCTACTTCACGATCGTGGGCTGGAAGTGGTCGGTACCGAGGTCGATCGCGAAGCGGACGTTGGCGACCTCGCATTGCGTGGACGTCTCGACATTCTAGTGCGTCGGGAAACCCTGTCCGCTGTCCTCGATCTCAAATGGACGCGCTCT
>Ga0233439_10002977_pt1 | contig 18319 bp, 12 predicted proteins | sample SI_123_September_6_FD_182713 | JGI IMG/M metagenome (GOLD analysis project Ga0233439, IMG submission 182713) | Seawater microbial communities from Saanich Inlet, British Columbia, Canada - SI_123_September2016_100_MG | ecosystem: Environmental > Aquatic > Marine > Inlet | place: Canada: British... | reverse complement strand
TAACCAAAGCGGCGCGGATCGTTGAATGAGATCATGACGCCGGATGCCATGTGGAACACCACGTGATCGTGGGTTCGGTTTTCGCTGCGCGGATAGTGGAAATCGCCCGGCGTGCGCTCGCCTTCGGGAAGGGTCACGCGAAACGATCCCGACATACCGAGATGCATCAGCAGCACGTCGCCGCTTTCCATATCGGCCATCAGGTATTTCGCGCGCCGGCCGAGGCCACTGACCACCTTGCCCTCAAGGCGTGCGACGAAATCCTTTTGAAACGGAAATCGCAAGCCATCGCGGCGGGTCTCGACACGCGCGATCCGCTGCCCCTCCATCACCGGCTGCAAGCCGCGCCGAACGGTTTCGACCTCGGGTAATTCAGGCATCGGCTGCTCTCATGCCGAGGCCTTATCGGCTTCGCTGAAGGTGATATGATTGGAGAATGGATCGTACACGGTCAAAGTGGTGGCGCCCCACGGCTGCTTTTCGAGACCCGGGCGCATGTAGTTATAACCCTTCGCCGTGAGTTCGGCGTGGTACTCGGCAACGCCAACGGTATCGACGGTAATGTGGACGCCCGGCGAACCGTCGCCATGATGTTCACTGAGATAAAGCTGGATCCCGCCGCGCGAAATCCCCATGAACAGGGGCAATGACGGCTCAAAGCGATGCTCGAAATCGACCTTGAACCCGAGATAATCGAAATAAAACTCGCGCGCCTTGGCAATATCGAACATCCGCAGAATTGGAATAACTCGGCTGAACTCGATGGGCATGGGCGACCCCGCAGGCGATTTGCGCATTAACCTTGACGCGCTTTCCGACACGGTATGTAGCGCGCTGCGGCGCGACACGCTATGGTCCCGCCGCAAAAAGCCGCTTGGATAGACAGAGTATGGAACGGCCTGACGGAACGACGCATTTTGGCTTCCGGGACGTGGAGCTTGGCGAGAAGCAGACGCTCGTGAACGAGGTATTTCACAGCGTGGCCAAACGCTACGACCTGATGAACGACCTGATGTCCGGCGGCATGCACCGGCTCTGGAAAGAGGCGATGATTACCGCGCTCAACCCGCCGCGCTCCGACGCGCCGTTTGCGCTCCTCGATGTCGCCGGCGGCACCGGAGATATCTCCTTCCGCGCAGCCAAGGCCGCAGGCCACGGATTTCAGGCCACTGTCTGCGACATCAACACCGAGATGCTCGCTGTCGGTCGCGAGCGCGCAGTCGCGCAGCACCTCGATCATCAGGTGTCGTTTGTCGAAGGCAATGCAGAAGCCCTCGCCTTTCCCGACAACAACTTCGATGCCTACACCATCGCCTTCGGCATCCGCAACGTGCCGCGGATTCCGCTGGCGCTCAGCGAGGCCTACCGCGTGCTGAAACCCGGCTCGCGGTTTCTCTGTCTGGAATTCTCATCGGTTGATGTGCCCGGTCTCGATCGGATCTACGATCTGTTTTCGTTCAATGTGATCCCGCAGCTCGGCCGCGCGGTCACCGGCGACGCCGAATCCTATCGCTATCTCGTTGAATCGATCCGCCAGTTTCCGAAACCCAATGCCTTCGCCGAGATGATCGGCGCCGCAGGCTTTTCGCGCGTCAAGTACGACATCATGTCCGGCGGCATCGTCGCGCTCCATTCAGGCTGGCGTTTGTGATTTCTGCCATCACTCATACCCTGAGACTGGCGCGCGCGGGTTACGTGTTCGCGCGCGAAGGCGTGTTCGGCTTCGCCGATCCATCCACCATGCCGCCGCAGGCGCAGTTCGCGGTCCGCATGGCGCGGCTGATCGAACGGCCCGGCGCGGCGACCAGCGGACGGTTGTCCCGCGCATTGACGCGCCTTGGTCCGACATATGTGAAGCTCGGCCAGTTTCTCGCCACCCGGCCTGACGTCGTCGGCATCACGATGGCCCGCGACCTGGAGAATCTGCAGGATCGCCTGCCGCCGTTTCCGCAGGCGCAGGCGGAAGCCGTGGTGGTTACTGCGTTCGACAGGCCTGTGCCTGAGGTGTTTGCGAGTTTCGGCGAGTCGGTGGCTGCCGCCTCCATCGCACAGGTCCATCGCGCCGAAGTGGAAAAAGACGGCGTCCGCAAGACGGTTGCCGTCAAGGTGCTGCGGCCAAATGTCGGCGGCCGTTTCCGACATGATCTGAGCTCTTTCATGTTTGCCGCACGCAAGATCGAAGCGATTTCCGCAGAGGCGCGACGTCTGCGGCCGGTGGAAATCGTCGACACCCTGTCGCGGTCGGTCGCAATGGAAATGGATCTGCGGCTGGAGGCGGCCGCGCTCTCCGAGATGGCGGAGAACACCCGCGACGATCACGATTTCCGCGTGCCATCGGTGGATTGGGATCGCACCAGCCATCATGTGCTGACGATGGAGTGGATCGACGGGATCGCGCTCAATGATCGCGCCAAGCTCGAGGCCGCGCAAATCGACCTGCCGGATCTCGGCCGCAAGGTGATCCAGAACTTCCTGCGGCATGCGCTGCGCGACGGTTTTTTCCACGCTGACATGCATCCCGGCAACCTGTTCGTCGACGACACCGGACGACTGGTCGCAGTCGATTTCGGCATCATGGGACGGCTCGGCCTGAAGGAGCGCCGCTTCCTTGCCGAGATTCTGCTGGGCTTTATCACCCGCGACTATCGCCGCGTCGCCGAAGTTCATTTCGAGGCGGGCTATGTACCAGCGCATCACTCGGTGGAGAATTTCGCGCAAGCCATCCGCGCCATCGGCGAACCGATCCACAACCGCGCCGCCGATGAGATCTCGATGGCGAAATTGCTGTCGCTGCTGCTCGAAGTCACCGGCCTGTTCGACATGCGCACACGGCCCGAACTGATCATGCTGCAAAAGACCATGGTGGTGGTCGAGGGCGTGGCACGCGGCTTCGATCCCAAGCTCGATATCTGGACCACCGCCGATCCCGTGGTGCGTGAATGGATCGCGCGCAATCTCGGCCCGCTCGGCCAGATCGAAGGCGTGGTGCACGGCGCGGGCGACCTCGGCAAGGTATTGTCCGGGCTGCCTGCGATCGCCGCACGCTCGGTCGCCGTGCTGAACCAATTCGACCAGATGACCCGTGACGGCTTGGTGCTTTCGCCCGAAACCGTCGCCGCCATCGGCAAAGCCGAGGCGAAGCGCACCCGCTGGCAGACCGCCGCGCTCTGGATGATTGCATTGACGTTTATTGGGATTCTCTGGTCCATTCGCTGATGCGATAGCATTGCAATCATGATTTGATTGCAATGCTATCATTCGCTATAAATGACGCTCGTTAGGAGTATGTCATGGCCAGTCTGACCGTCCGTAAACTCGATGAAGCTCTCAAAGCAAGTCTCCGGCTGCGCGCCGCCAAGGCCGGCCGCTCGGTCGAGGACGAGGTGCGGATGATCCTGCGGGAGGCCGCGGAAGCACCGGCCAAGACCCAGTCGAGCCCCGCGCGAAGCACTCCGGCCCAGCCACACCGGCCCCGCACGCCGTCCGCCACGGATCTTCCCCGGGTGACGCTGATCATCGGCGGCGGCATCGCCGCCTACAAAGCGCTCGACCTGATCCGCCGCCTGAAGGAGCGCGGCATCCATGTCCGCAGCGTGATGACGCGCGCCGCGCAGCAATTCGTGACCCCGCTCACCGCCGGGGCGCTAGCGGATGAACGCTGCTACACGGACCTGTTCGACGCACAGAGCGAGTTCGACGCCGGACATATCCGCCTCGCCCGCGATACCGACCTGATTATCGTCGCCCCTGCCACCGCCGATCTGATGGCCAAGATGGCGCAGGGCCACGCCGACGATCTCGCCACCGCGATCCTGCTCGCGACCAATCGCCCGGTTCTGGTTGCGCCCGCGATGAACCCGCTGATGTGGGCCAATGCCGCCACCAAGCGCAACGTCGCGCAGCTCGCGCGCGACGGCGTCAGCTTCATCGGCCCGAACTCCGGTGAGATGGCCGAAGCCAACGAGGCAGGCGTCGGCCGCATGTCGGAGCCGACCGAAATTGCCATCGCGGCAGAGGCCATGTTGCGCCCGCTGCACACGGGTCCACTTGCAGGAAAGAAGATTCTCATCACCGCAGGCCCGACCCACGAGCCGATCGATCCGGTGCGCTATATCGCCAACCGCTCCTCCGGCAAGCAGGGTTACGCGATCGCGGCATCCGCCGCCGACGCAGGTGCGGATGTCACGCTGATTTCAGGCCCCGTCGATCTCGACGATCCTGCCGGCGTCCGCGTCATCCGCGTGGAATCCGCCCGCGACATGCTTGCGCAAGTGGAAGCCGCATTGCCGGTGGATATCGCGATCTTTGCCGCGGCCGTGGCCGACTGGCGCGTCGCCAGCGCCGGCGAGCAGAAGATCAAGAAGACCGCGAGCGGCATGCCGCCGCTGCAACTGGTCGAAAATCCTGACATTCTGGCGACGGTGTCGAAACGCCAGCAAAACCGGCCACAACTCGTGATCGGCTTCGCCGCCGAAACCCAGAATCTGATCGATAACGCAACATCGAAGCTGAAGCGCAAGGGCTGCGACTGGATCGTCGCCAATGATGTGTCGCCTGCATCTGGCGTGATGGGCGGGGACCGCAACACCGTCCACATTCTTACACGGGATAAAGCCGATATCGCGGTTGATTCCTGGCCGGTGATGACGAAAGAGGAAGTCGCCGGCGCGCTGGTGGCGAAGATCGCCGAGACTATGGAAGAATAACCCACATGACTTCGAGCAAAACCGTCGAGATCCAGCGCCTGCCTCACGCCGAAGGCCTGGCGCTGCCGGCCTATCAGACCGCGCATGCCGCGGGCCTCGATCTCCTGGCGGCGGTTCCCGAAGACAGGCCGCTGACGATGCAGCCGGGACAACGCGCGCTGGTGCCAACCGGGCTGATGATCGCGGTGCCGCCAGGCCAAGAGGCGCAGGTGCGGCCGCGCTCAGGTCTCGCATTCAAGCACGGCGTGACCGTTCTCAATTCGCCGGGAACCGTCGACGCCGACTATCGCGGCGAAGTTTCAGTGCTTTTGATCAATCATGGCGACGAGCCATTCACGATCCGGCGCGGGGAGCGCATCGCCCAGCTTGTCATCGCGGCAGTGTCGCAGGCAAATCTGGTGGCAGTTGCATCGCTGTCGCCCACCGATCGGGGCAGCGGCGGATTTGGTTCCACCGGGCGGTAGATCGATCCTCGCGGAGGGTCGAATCGCACCGCACAATCGCTCACGCAGCCATTATTTTGCAGTGCGATTCACGTTCACGGTCTGGACTCTTACCGGGCGACTCCTCTTGAGGATATTGTCGTTCGATTCGTGTGCGGCAGTTGGGATAGATCATGTCAGGCGTGATCGAGGGGATGCGGCGGACCTTGCTGTCGTGCACTTCGATTGTGCGCGGAGGCGCGGTTGGCCTTGGTGCGGCGGCCCTGCTCGGCATCGCGCCCGCTTTCGCGCGCGACGATGTCTTCCAGAACGCGCTGTCGCTCCTTGCAAACATCGACCGGCAGGAAATTGCCGCGCTGAGCGTCGCGGCTGCGGTCCTCGGATTCTCAGTGGTCGCGGCCATTCTGCTGATGCGCACACGGCTGCGCGCCGCGCACATCGAATCGCGTCTCCTCTCGGACAATCAGGCGCTGCAGCTCGAGGCGGATCGTTTTCGCGCGCTGCTGTTCGCCGAACCGCAGGTACTGATCTCATGGGCGGCGGGCGAAAACCGCCCCGACATCACCGGCGACGTGGCGATGCTGATGCCGCAAGGCGCTGACCCGTTCAGCCCGCAGCGCATCCTCGCCTTCGGAAGCTGGCTGCTTCCGGAACCGGCGCTTGCGATGGATCATGCTATCGACAACCTGCGCGAGGCCGGCGAAGGCTTCCAGCTCAATCTGTCGACGGCTGCCGGGCGCACCATCGAGGCGATGGGCCGCGCCATTGGCGGGCAAGCCATCGTTCGTATCCGCGAACTCTCTGGGGTGCGGATGGAACTCGCCGAACTGAACATCCGGCACAATCATTTGCTGGAAGAAACCGGCGCACTGCGCGCATTCGCGGAGGCCGTTCCGCTTCCGGTTTGGGCCAAGCGCAGCAACGGCGCGCTCAGCTTCGCCAATGCCGCCTACGCGCAGGCAACCGATGCGGCATCGGTCTCCGACGCCATCGAACGCAATCTCGAACTGCTGGATCATGAGGATCGTGCCAACATGGCGCGGGCGCTTGCGGACAAGAATGCCTTCGAAGCACGGGTTCCGATTGTGACCGGCGGTCAGCGCCGGATCTTCGACATTCACGCACTCAACGTGGCGGGTGGCAGCGCCGGGATCGCCATCGATGCGACCGAGGCCGCCAGTCTGCGCGCAGCACTGGAGCGAATGGCGGAAGCACATCGCCGCATGCTCGATCAGCTATCGTCTGGCGTCGCGGTATTCGACGCGTCGGGGCGGCTGACGTTCTACAACGATTCTTATCGCCGGCTCTGGGATTTCGACCGCGCATTCCTCGATGACAACCCGGACGATTCCAGCGTGCTCGACAAGCTCCGTGTCGCCCGGAAGATTCCGGAGCAACCGGATTTCCGTGCATGGAAGAACAAGCTGTTCGAAGCCTATCGCGCCATCGAACCCGCCAAGGACACATGGTATCTGCCCGACGGTCGCGCGCTCAGCGTCGTCACCGCGCCCAACCCCGAAGGCGGCGTCACCTACCTGTTCGACGACGTCACCGAAAGCCTGAAGCTGGCGCGACAGAACGACGGCCTGATCCGCGTCCAGCGCGAAACGCTGGACAATCTGGCGGAAGCCGTCGCCGTGTTCGGCAGCAACGGCCGCGCGCAACTATTCAATCCGCCTTTCGCGCGGATGTGGAAGCTGTCCCCGGAAGCGCTGGCGCAGCAGCCGCACATCGAAGCCGTCGAGCAGTGGTGCCGGCCGCTGTTCGACGACGACGCAACCTGGCAGAACCTGCGCGCCGCTATCACCGGCATCGACGATCGCATTTCGGTTCCGCTCAAGCTTGAGCGCAAGGACGGCAGTGTCCTGGACTGCACCACTATGCCGCTGCCCGACGGCGCGACCATGCTGACCTTCCAGGACGTCACCGACACCGTGAACGTCGAGCGCGCATTGCGCGAGCGCAACGAGGCGCTCGAAGCCGCCGACCAGATGAAGATCGACTTTGTTCATCACATGTCCTACGAGCTGCGCGCGCCGTTGACATCGATCATCGGTTTCGCGCATTTCCTCGGCGATCCGTCGACCGGGCCGATGACGCAGAAGCAGAGCGAATATCTGGGCTACATCACCACCTCGACCGATGCGCTGCTCGCCATCAGCAACAACATTCTCGATCTCGCCACCATCGATGCCGGCGCGATGAAGCTCAATCTCGGGCCGGTGGATTTGCGCAAGACCGTCGACGAGGCGACAGCTGGCATCCAGGACCGTCTCGCCCGCGAAAATATCCGGCTCGATGTTCATATCGATCCTGCCATTGACGATTTTGTCGCTGATGAGCGCCGCATCGTCCAGGTGCTCTATAACCTGCTGGCCAACGCAGTCGGCTTCTCGCCACCGAACAGTGCAGTGACTTTGCGCGCACGGCGCAGCCATTCGAGCGTGGTGTTTTCCGTGTCCGATTCCGGACCCGGCATTCCAGAAGAGGTCAAGGACAAGGTGTTCGACTGGTTCGAGAGCCATGCCAACGGATCGCGCCATCGCGGCGCAGGCCTTGGCCTGTCGCTGGTGCGGTCCTTTGTCGAACTGCACGGCGGCAAGGTCCATGTCGACTCAGTGGTCGGCAGGGGCACGACGGTGACCTGCGAATTTCCCGTCGACCAGACCTTCCGCAATGCTGCTGAATGAGCGATTCCTCGACATTTCACGCTGCGCTGGCCAATGAAGTCGCCACCGGCCAGCTCATGGCCGATCTCGCGCTGCTGCTGAGCGCGGGCGACGTCATCACCCTGTCGGGCGACCTCGGCGCCGGCAAAACTGCCGCCGCCCGCGCGCTGATCCGCTATCTCGCGCAAGACGACGATCTGGAAGTGCCGAGCCCCACCTTCACGCTGGCTCAAACTTACGATCTGCCGTCCTTCCCGCTGCTGCATGCCGATCTCTACCGCGTCAACGATCCGGACGAACTGGAAGAAATCGGATTATCGCCGCTGCCGGACGGCACTGTGGCGCTGATCGAATGGCCCGAGCGCGCGCCTCAGATGCTGCCGCCGGACCGGATCGACATCGCGTTCAGCCACCGCCCGTCACTCGGCACCGGCGCGCGTGCTGCCGAGATCACGGGATACGGCAAGCTGGCCGCGAAGGTCGAGCGGCTGGCAGCGCTGCGGCGCTTTCTCGAACTTGCAGGCAGCCTGGAGGCCAAACGCCAGCGCATGCCCGGTGATGCCTCGACGCGATCCTACGCGCGGCTCTTCAAAGGCGATCAATCGGCCATCCTGATGAATTCTCCGCGTCGCCCGGACGGACCGGCGCTGTACGACGGAAAATCCTATAGCGAGGCCGTCCATCTCGCCGAAGATGTCAGACCGTTCGTCGCGATCGCCAACGGACTGCGCGAGCGCGGCTATTCCGCGCCCGCGATTCATCATGCCGATCTGGACGAAGGCTTTCTCCTCACGGAGGATTTCGGCGGCGATCTCTTCATCGAGGGCGATCCACCGAAGCCCATCGCCGAGCGCTACCAGACCGCAGTGGATATGCTGGCGGCCTTCCATCAGGAACAACTGCCAGACGTGCTGCCGCTGGCGCCGCATCTCGAATATACCGTGCCGCCGTTTGACGACTCCGCAATGATGACCGAAGTCGGGCTGATGCCGGAATGGTATCTTCCCGACAAGGGCGTGACTCTGACCAGCAACATGCAGGCGGATTTCCTGCTGATCTGGAACGATCTGTTTGCGAAGCTCGCAGACACGCCCAAGACCTGGATGCTGCGCGACTTTCATTCACCCAATCTGATCTGGCTCGAGCATCGCAGGGACATCGGGCGCGTCGGCCTGCTCGATTTTCAGGACGCGGTGATGGGTCCCCCTGCCTACGATCTGGTCTCGCTATTGCAGGATGCCCGGATCGATGTGCCCGAAAGCATCGAGATCGCGATGCTAACCCGCTACGCCAAGGAACGGCGAACCGCAGATCCCGCTTTCGATCCCGCAACCTTCGTCCAGCAATACGCGATCATGTCCGCGCAGCGAAATACGCGGCTGCTCGGCACCTTTTCTCGCCTTAACCGGCGTGACGGCAAGCCGCAGTATCTGCGGCATCAGCCGCGGGTGTGGACATACCTCAACCGCGCCCTCGCCCATCCGTCGCTGGAGATATTCCGCGAATGGTGTGCGGCCCACGTCCCGCCGCCGATGGCCTGAAAGCCGCCACTTTGAAGGCATTGCCTTTACCGGTTGTTAGCCAGCCAACCCGTAATTTGGGTTCCGACGACTGTGCAGCGCAGCCCCGGCGATGCAACTCGGACGATCGATAATTAGCGAGTGGAGTGACATTTCATGGCAGCGGAACGACGTGTGGGCGACCGCGTGGTTTTCGAGCGCGGTTTTGCAGCTCACCTGATGGGCATTGATGGTACTTGGCGGCGCAATTGTCTGGTTGAGGATATTTCCGAGACCGGCGCGAAGCTGACCGTCGAAGGCTCCGTCGAAGGACTGAACCTCAAGGAATTTTTCCTGCTGCTGTCCTCAACGGGTCTGGCCTACCGCCGCTGCGAACTGGCCTGGGTCAATGGCGAGCAGATCGGTGCTGGATTTCTGAAACCTGACACCAAGAAGAAACCTGCCCGCCGCCCCGCTGGCTCACAGGTTGTGGAAGTCTGACGCTGAGGCTGGCGAAAATTCTCTCGGGCCCCTCGGTCGCACCGCTGTCACAAAGTGCGATTACAGCCTGAAGCGCCAGCGCGCGGTGCCGATTCGGATGCTATGCTTGGCATTCGTCAGTTTCCGCGAGCAGCTCCAAGGGGCTCGCGGATCAATCGAGATACGCATCAAATGCCCACCAAACCCGTTTCAGCCATGGTTCTCGCAGCCGGTCTCGGCACCCGGATGCAGCCGCTGACGGACAAGATGCCGAAACCGCTGGTGCCGGTTGCCGGCAAGCCGTTGCTCGATCATGTGCTCGACCGGCTCGCCGAAGCCAGCGTGACCACTGCCGTGGTCAATGTGCATTACCTTCCCGATCAGATCGTGCGGCATGTCAAAACACGGCAAATGCCGCGTGTTGTGATCTCCGACGAACGCGATGAGGTGCTCGGCACCGGGGGCGGCGTGGTGAAGGCGCTGCCGCTGCTCGGGGATGCTCCGTTCTATCATCTGAACGCGGATACGATGTGGATCGACGGCGTGCACCCCAATCTGCTTCGTCTTGCCGATGCGTTCGATCCAGCGCGGATGGATATTCTGCTGCTGATGGCGCCAACGGCGAACAGCATCGGCTATGCCGGTTCAGGCGACTACGCGATGCTGACCGATGGCGCGCTGCGCAAGCGCAAGGAGCATCAGGTGGTGCCGTTCGTCTACGCCGGCGCCGCCATTATGTCGCCCGCGATTTTCAGGAATGCGCCCGCGGGGGAGTTCTCCCTGACAAAGATATTCGACGCCGCCAACGAACAGGAACGGTTGTTCGGATTGCGACTCGATGGCCTCTGGATGCATGTCGGCACGCCAGACGCCGTCCAGGCTGCGGAAGAAGCCCTGCTCGCCAGCGTGGCTTAAACGGGTCCCGAAATCGACCCCGCGCGAGACTCCCCTCGCCTACCCCTCACATGCCATGATGCCGATCCCCGAATCGGAATTTTCATGCGCGTTTTCAACGTCCCCCCGTCTGCGCCGTTTCTTCACACGGTGATCTCGGCCCTTGTCGATGGCCGGCTCGTCGCGGGATTTGACGCGCGCGCGAATCCCGAACGGCTGGCGGACGCCACGCTCTACCTGCCGACACGGCGCGCCGGGCGCATGGCGCGCGAGGTGTTTCTCGATGTGCTGCAAACCGACGCCGTCGTGCTGCCGCGCATCGTCGCCCTCGGTAGCGTCGATGAGGATGAACTGGAGTTCTCCGACGACGGACAACTTGGCGGCCCTGAAGTATCCGTTCTGCCGCCGAAGCTGGACGACCTCGAGCGCAGGCTGACTCTGGCGCGGCTTGTCGCTGCTTGGGCCAAACTGCAACCGGCATCGCTTGTCGTCAGCAGCCCCGCATCGACGCTCTCGCTGGCAAGCGATCTGGCGCGGCTGATGGACGACATGGTGACGCGTGGTGTGGGCTGGGACGCGCTGGACGGCATCGTGCCGGACGAACTCGACATCTACTGGCAGCACACGCTGAAGTTCCTGAAAATTGCGAAGGAAGCCTGGCCCGCATATCTCGCGCAGATCGAACGTATCGAACCTGCGGCGCGGCGCGACATGCTGATCGCCGCAGAAGCAAAGCGGCTCGCGGCGAGCCAAAAGGGCCCTGTGATTGCTGCAGGCTCCACCGGATCGATGCCGGCCACCGCGAAATTCCTGCAAGCCATCGCGCAACTGCCGCAAGGCGCCGTGGTGCTGCCGGGACTCGACACCGACCTCGATGACGCTGCGTGGGAGTCGATCGGCGGCGTGGTGAACGCTGGGGGCATTATTGCAACGCCGGCAGCATGGAGCCATCCGCAATTCGCATTGCACGGACTGCTCGCGCGCTTTGGCATCAAGCGCAGGGACGTCGAGCCGCTCGCGATGCCGATGGCCCATGGCCGTGAAATACTGGCGTCCGAGGCGATGCGTCCCGCGACATCAAGCGAGAAATGGCACACGCAACTGGCCGACAAGGCGATCGCGCAGCGTATCGCGTCTGGCACCGATGGCCTGGCTCTGATCGAAGCCGCCAATCCGGAGATGGAGGCGCTGGCCATCGCCGTGGCAATGCGCGAGGCGCGCGAACAGAATCTCACTGCCGCGCTCGTCACACCGGACCGCGCGCTGGCGCGCCGCGTGATGGCCTCGCTCGGTCGCTGGAATCTCGCCTTCGACGATTCCGGCGGCGATTCCCTGATGGATACCTCGGCCGGAATCTTCGCGCGACTCGCGGCGCAAACCGTTGCGGAGGAACTCGCACCGCCATTCTTGCTGGCGCTGCTAAAACATCCGCTGTTCCGGCTCGGTCAGGCGCAAGGCACTTTTGCGAACGCCATCGGCGATCTCGAACTGGCGCTGCTGCGCGGCACGCGGCCGGCCGCCGGCAGCGAGGGACTGGCGCGGGATTTCGCGCGCTTCCGCACTGAACTGGCAAAACTCAGACGCAAGGAGCCGTCCGCTATTCACCGCTCCGAGCCCCGCGCGCAACTGGATGAGGTATCGCTCGATGCCGTGCAGGCGCTGATCGCCGATCTTGCCGCGGCCTTCAGGCCGCTTGAAGATCTGCGGCCGGGCAAGCCGCACGACCTCATCGACTATGCGGCGCGTCACTACGATGTGCTCAAACGCTTGTCGGCGGACGATAGAGGCATCGCTGCCTTCGAGGATTCCGATGGCAGCGCGCTGTCGAAGGCTTTCGATGATCTGTTTCAAGCCTGCGGCGTATCCGCCGACGACACGCCGGCGCCAAGCGGCCTGACGCTTGCTCCCCGCGACTACCCGGATGTGTTTCAGACTGCGTTCGGCGACCGTATCGTGCGCCGGCCACAATCGGTGGCGTCGCTTCGCATCTATGGCCCGCTCGAAGCGCGCCTCACCGAATGCGACCGTGTGATTCTCGGCGGCCTTGTCGAGGGCGTGTGGCCGCCGGCACCGCGTGTCGATCCGTGGCTGAGCCGCCCGATGCGGCATCAGCTCGGGCTCGATCTGCCCGAGCGGCGCATCGGTTTGTCAGCGCATGACTTCGCACAGTTGCTCGGCACGAGCGATATCGTTCTGTCGCGCGCGGCGAAAGTCGGAGGCGCGCCTGCGGTAGCCTCGCGTTTCCTGCACCGGATGGAAGCCGTGGCGGGGAAAGATCGTTGGGCACGAGTCAAGGACAAGGGCGACACCTATGTTCGCTACGCCAACGAACTCGACCGGCCGGATAGTGTGACACCAATGCTGCGTCCGGAGCCGAGGCCGGATGTCGCGCTCCGCCCGCTCAACATGTCGGTCACCGAAATCGAGGACTGGCTGCGCGATCCCTACACGATCTACGCCAAGCGCATTCTCAAACTGACTCCGCTCGATGCGGTGGACATGCCGCTAACCGCGGCAGATCGCGGATCCGCCATCCACGAGGCGCTGGGAGAATTTACGGCCCGGTTCGCGACCGAGCTTCCGGATGACATTGCCAGAGCCTTGCGCGAGATCGGCAGCGCGCACTTTGCGCCACTGATGGAGCGCCCCGAGGCGCGCGCATTGTGGTGGCCGCGTTTCCTGCGCATTGCCGACTGGTTCGCCGGCTGGGAAGCCCGGCGGCGGACGAACGTCATCCGCGTCGATGCCGAAATCCGCGGCGAGATTCCAATTCGTCTGGGCAACGGCCGCACGTTCAAACTCTCGGCGCGCGCCGACCGCATCGAGCATCGCACCGGAAATACCTACGCGATTCTCGACTATAAGACCGGCCAGCCGCCGAGCGCGAAGCAGGTGCGTCTTGGCCTGTCGCCCCAGCTCACACTGGAAGCGGCAATCCTGCGCCGCGGCGGATTCGACAACATCCCTGCGAGCGCGTCGGTCGGCGAACTCGTTTACGTTCGGCTCAGCGGCAACAATCCGCCGGGCAAGGCGACGGTGCTGGAACTGAAGGTCAACAAGAGCGACCCGCCGCAGCCGCCCGATGACGCGGCCGACGAAGCCCTGCAAAAGCTCGAAGGCCTGATCCGCCAATTCGAGAATCAGGACACGCCCTATCGCTCCGTGATCCTGCCGATGTGGGAAAACCGTTACGGCAACTACGACAACCTCGCGCGCATCAAGGAATGGTCTGCCGGCGGCATGGGGGAGGACGAGGAATGAGTTCTCCCCGCAAAGACATCCCCGATGCCGTGCGCGATGCGCAGGCACGCGCGTCGAATCCCGATGCATCGGCCTTTGTCGCGGCCAATGCCGGATCGGGCAAGACCCATGTGCTGGTCAACCGGGTCATACGGTTGCTGCTCACCGGCGTGCCGCCGGAGAAAATTCTCTGCATCACCTTTACCAAGGCAGCGGCCGCAAACATGGCGCAGCGCGTGTTCGAGACGCTGGGGCGCTGGGTCACGCTGCCCGACCGCGAACTCGATGAGGCGATCCGCGCGATCGGCGCGCCTGCGGCCCCCCCTCAGGCCCGCCTGCGGGCGCGCAAGCTGTTTGCCGGCGCGCTGGAAACCCCCGGTGGCTTGAAGGTGCAGACCATTCACGCGCTCTGCACCCGGCTGCTTCAGCAGTTTCCGTTCGAAGCCAACGTACCCGCACGCTTCGCGGTGCTCGATGACCGCGACCAGAACGAGATGATGGAGCGCGCCAATCTCGCGGTGCTGCTGGAAGCCGCCCGCGCGCCCGATAGTGCCGCAGGCCGGGCGCTCAACATCGCGATGTCCGCCGCCGCCGACGTGACCTTCAAGGACGTGGTGCGCGAGGCCTGCCTCAGCCGAGATCATTTCATCAAGTGGTCCGACAGCGCTGGCAGCTTCGAGGCTGCGCTGGCGCAAGTTACGCAGGCGCTGGGAGTCGGCGCTGATGTACGCATCGAGGACGTCGAGCGGGAGATTGTCGACGGACCGAACCTGCCTGTGCGCGAGTGGCAGGCAATAGCGGCGGCGCTCGATGGCGGCAGCGCCGCCGATGCCACGCAGGCCGAGCGCTTTCGGATTGCTGACGGTCTCACCAACCGCACTCAGGTCGAAGCCTATCTCGATATCTTTCTGACGGAAGTGAAAGGCGTCACGGGGCCTCGCAAGACCCTGATGACCAAGGCGCTTGCGAAGGTGCATTCCTCGCTGGCCGCGCGGATGGATGCAGAGCAGGCGCGGGTCCTTCAACTGGATGAGAAACGGCGCGCGGTCATGCAGCGAGACCGTGCCCTGGCTCTCTTTGTCATCGCCACTGCAGCGGCTGTAAACTATCGGCGCGAGAAGCAGGAGCGAGGCCTGCTCGATTACGACGACCTGATCGACAAGACCTACGACATGCTGACCAACGTGTCGTCCGGCTGGGTGCATTTCAAGCTCGACCGCGGCATCGATCACGTCCTGATCGACGAGGCGCAGGACACCAGCCCGCGGCAGTGGGACATCATCGAGCGCCTCACTTCAGAATTCACCTCGGGTGCAGGCGCGCGCGACGGCGTCAAGCGCACGATTTTTGCGGTCGGAGACGAGAAACAATCGATCTTTTCGTTCCAGGGCGCCGCACCGCGCGAATTCGATCATCGCCGCCGCGAGATGAAAGAGCGGTTCGAAGCCGCCGGGCTTCGCTTCGATCCGGTGTCGTTCACCTATTCGTTCCGCTCCGGCGAAGGCGTGCTGCAGGCGGTCGCGAGCACCTTCAAGACATCGGAGATCTACAAGAGCATCACCACCGACCTTGACGGAATGCCGCCGCACATGGCGCTGCAGGACGCAGCCCCGGCACTGGCCGATCTGTGGGAGATCGAGGCTCCCGATGCGCGCGACGACATCGAAGGATGGCGCGCGGCGTTCGACGCCATCGCCGAGACCAGTCCAGAGGTGCGGCTGGCGCGGCGGGTCCAGAACGAAATCAAATCGCTGGTCGCCGCGCGCACCATGACCGGCCCGCGCGATAAGCGCCGCCCGCTGCGCTACGGCGACATGCTGGTGCTGGTGCGGCGGCGCGGCCGCGCCTTCGACGCCATCATTCAGGCGCTCAAGCACGCCGGCATTCCTGTCGCCGGCGCCGACCGGCTCAAGCTGACCGAGCACATCGCGGTCATCGACCTGATGAATCTCGCCGACGCGCTGTTGCTGCCGCGTGACGATCTGGCGCTGGCGGTGGCGCTGAAAAGCCCGCTGCTCGGTCTCGACGACGATGATCTTCAAATTCTTGCCCCGCATCGCAAGGGCACGCTACGCGACGCGCTCACTGAGCACACCGCAAGCAACAGCAAGATCGCGGCGGCGCTGAACCGGCTGGAGCGTTACGAACAGCGGTTTGCGCAGGAAACTCCGTTTTCGTTCTACGCCTGGCTGCTCGGCGGCGACCGCGGTCGCGCACGCATGCTCAAGCGGCTGGGACCCGAGGCCGACGACGCCATCGATGAGTTTCTCGAACTGGCGCTGACCTATGAGCGGAAAGCGCCTGCCTCGTTGCAGGGCTTCATGGCGTGGCTGCGCGCCGCCGACACCGAAGTCAAACGCGACATGGAAATCGCGCGCGATGAGGTTCGCGTCATGACCGTACACGGCGCGAAGGGTCTTGAAGCGCCGGTGGTGTTCCTTGTCGATACCACCACCTCGCCGGCGGATACCCAGCGGATGAATCTCATTCGCATGCCGCAAGGCAATGCCGCGCCGAACGCACCGGCGGTCGTGCTCTGGGCCGGCAAGAAAGCGTATGACCTTCCGGTAGTCGCGGCTGCGCGCAGTGCGATGAAGGACGACACCGAAGACGAGTACCGGCGGCTGCTGTACGTCGCGATGACACGCGCCGCGGATCGCCTGATCGTCGGCGGCGTGCTCCCCGGCAACATGAGATCCGTGCGCCAGCTGTCCTGGTACGATCTCATCCAGAAGGGACTTGCAGACCCTGACTCTGGCCTGCAATGCGAGACCATCGCGACCGGCTTCGGCCCGGTGAAACGCTATGCGCGCCTTGAGGATACCCAATCGCAGGCGGAGACCGCTATACCGGTTCAGGAGATGCTCGCGCTGGAGCAGTTCCCGGCCTGGCTGAAGGAGCCCGCAGCTAGAGAAGTGCCCGCCGATATTCTGCTGCGCCCTTCGGATTCATCGCAAGACGATGCAGAAGGCCGCGCGACCATCACCGACGAATCCCGCGCCGCGCGCGAACGCGCGTTGAGGCGCGGGACACTGATCCATCGTCTGCTGCAGTCTCTCCCCGACATTGCAGTCGCGCGGCGCGAGAAAGCCGCGCTCGACTTCCTGCAGCGCAATGCGCATCAGCTATTCACCGAGGACGAACGCGCAGCACTCGCGCAGCAAGTGATCGCGCTGATCGACACGCCCGCCTTCGCGCCGCTGTTTGCCGAAGGCAGCCGCGCCGAAGTCTCGATCGCAGGGCGCGTGGCGCGTCGCGGACGACCGCCCGCGTTGGTGTCCGGCCAGATCGACCGGCTGGTGGTGACAACGAGCGATGTCCTGATCGTCGACTACAAGACCAATCACGCGCCGCCGCGCTCGGCGGCCGAGGCCCCGCAGGCCTATGTGCGGCAGCTCGCGCTTTATCGCGACGTGCTGCAACGGCTTTACCCTGGCCGGCAGGTACGCTGTGCATTGCTGTGGACAGAGACCGCCGCCATGGTGGAAATTCCCGCCTCCGCGCTGGACGCAGAGCTGCAATCGCTGGTTTCCTGAGACCTGCCCGCCGTCCACAGCGAGTACCGGCCTCGGCTAACCCTTTGAATCCGAGCCGATTCCTGGCGGGAGCAAGGGGCTCTGTGATGGAACACGTCCCGGTGACAAGCCTTGACCGGGCCGGGGGGCATTCATAGGTTCATTCCACGTTTCCGGCGCGCGATTCTCTCGGGAAGACCCCGCGCCTTCATCCAACGAGGCAAAACAACATGAGTGTGGGTAAGGTTTCGGACGCCGATTTCGACAAGGAAGTGCTGAACGCAAACGGCCCGGTCGTGGTCGATTTCTGGGCGGAATGGTGCGGCCCGTGCCGCATGATCGCGCCAGCGCTCGACGAGATCGCCGGCGCCATGGGCGACAAGGTCAAGATCGTGAAGCTCAACGTCGATGAGAGCCCGAAGACGGCCTCGAAGTATGGCGTGATGTCGATTCCCACCCTGATGATTTTCAAGGGCGGCGAGATGGCCTCGCGCCAGGTCGGCGCGGCTCCGAAGGCCAAGCTGCAGCAGTGGATCACCGCTGCAGTCTGATCGCACTTTCGGAAAGAGTCTTAGAAAAAACGGCCGGCGCAAGCTGGCCGTTTTTGTTTGGTTGGCGGTCTTGCTGAGGTCTTGCCCGATTTCTCACCCGGTCATCCCCGCGAAAGCGGGGATCCATACTCCCGCATTATCGATTCTTGATGTTGGAGCGATCTTTCGCGGTGTCATGACCCGGGGGTTATGGGTCCCCGCTTTCGCGGGGACGACGACTGCGGTGTTGCGCTGGTGTGCATCACCTCATCATTCCAGATTCGATTTTCAAACAGCCCGTTCATTCACGCACGCGCATTCGCTCTCGCGCATCGCGCGAGGT
>Ga0233439_10002974_pt1 | contig 18335 bp, 13 predicted proteins | sample SI_123_September_6_FD_182713 | JGI IMG/M metagenome (GOLD analysis project Ga0233439, IMG submission 182713) | Seawater microbial communities from Saanich Inlet, British Columbia, Canada - SI_123_September2016_100_MG | ecosystem: Environmental > Aquatic > Marine > Inlet | place: Canada: British... | reverse complement strand
CATTTATTTACCTGGATCACTGAAGAGCATTGGAGTAGGATCTTTCTTTAACTGCTCCAGTTTGACATATGTGAGTTTTGGGAACTTAGAAAGTGTCAGTCAACTTGAGACTATTGGTGTGGCTGCCTTCAGAGATTCCGGACTGAGTAGCATTTTCTTTCCTTCATCACTGACGAGCATAGGAGAACGAGCTTTCGATGGCTGTTCAGGCTTGACAATCGCAAACTTTGATCTCGTAATAAATCTCACAACGATTGAAAGTAGCGCCTTTAAACAAACAGGTCTGACAAGTGTAACTGTTCCAGCCTCCGTCCAGAGCATAGGTAACCATGCTTTCGCTCAATGCGCCGATTTATACTCAGTACTCTTTGAAAGCGGCAGCCAGCTGACGTCGATAGGTTCTTCTGCCTTTCATAGTGCAGGAGAGAATAGTTGGACTAGTTGGAGCATTGCTTTCCCAGCATCATTGACGAGTATAGGTGACTCTGCATTCTCCAATAGCTCCAACTTGAACGATGTGAGCTTTCCTGCAGGCAGTCTTCTTTCCTCTCTAGCTGATGATGCTTTTACTTCATCAGAATTGGTCAGGTTCACAGCTCCTCAATCAGTACTGACACATATAGATGTGGAACCTGGTAATGGAAAGACAGTAGGTGGCAAAGGAAATGTAAAGGTTATACTACTTCGAACAACGTTAAACGGTACAGGAACATTAACTGAAGCTATAGTAAAAAATCAAATAGGTAATGGAAGTCTAGCGATAGATGTGCTCATTACTGGATACTCAAGAATTGGATTAAATGCTTTTAAAGACTCACAACTGAGTGGTAGCGTTACTATAGCTGACTCAATATTAAGCATAGGAAATTATGCTTTCAATGCGTGCTCCAGTTTGACGTCTCTTATCTTTGAGGGCGTAAGTAAATTAGAAACGATAGAAATAAGTTCCTTTATGCATTCTGGACTGTCTGGGAGTATATCTCTGCCTTCGTCTCTGACTAGTATAGGAGAAGGAGCTTTCGAGAGCTGCTCAGCATTGACTACTGCGACATTTGAGAGTGGCAGCATACTTTCTTCGATTGGTGACAGTGCGTTTGATGGATCAGGTTTAACGAGCATCTCACTACCATCAACACTGGCGAGCCTAGGGTCCTATTCTTTCCACCAATGCGCCAGCTTGACAACTGTCAACTTTGAAAGTGGTATTAACCTTATAACACTTGAAAGTAATACATTCAGTCAATCAGGTCTGACCAGCATGGCTCTACCAGCCTCTCTGAGGTACATCAGAAACCAGACTTTCAAAGAATGCGAAAACTTGTCAGTGTTGTCTTTTGTTAGTGGAACACAAATTGAGACTATTGAAAATGAAGCATTCATGACTACAGGTCTGAGTGGGAGCATTACTCTACCTGCTACTCTAACTAGCATAGGAGTCTATGCTTTCAGTGATAGCTCAGACTTAACCTCTGTTATCTTTCCGTTAGGCAGTATTCTAGCGACGTTAGGTGAAAACTCTTTTGCTGAATCAGGACTTTCATCTTTCACAGCTCCTGAATCAGTATTGACTGCGATAAATTTAACAGCAGGACCGAATAAGACTGTAGGAGGCAAATCTGGGGTCGAAGTTTCGTTGCAACGATTTGCAATACACGGGACAGGAAATTTAACCAAGGAAGATGTTCTAGAGGCAATTGGGAATGGAAGTGGATATGCTAATATCATCATTTCCGGATACATAACTATAGAATCAGACGCATTTTATTATTCGAAACTGAGCGGAAGTATAACTATCTCTTCTTCAATTACAACAATAGGAATGTCATCTTTCGCTGAATGCTCCAGCTTGACCTCCGTTATATTTGAGAGTGGCAGCCAATTGACTACGATTGGTCTAGGAGCCTTTTTTTATTCTGGTTTGAGTGGGAGCATTACTCTACCATCTTCTCTGACGAGCATAGGAGTAGGTGCTTTCTCTGCCTGCTCCAGCTTGACCTCTGTCAGCTTTCAGAGTGAAAGTCAACTTTCTATAGGGGATGAAGCTTTCTCTGCCTGCTCCAGCTTGACCTCTGTGAGCTTTCAGAGTGGAAGTATTCTGTCGTCAATAGGAAATCAATCCTTTAGTTATTCTGGCATTACAGGTAACATAACACTTCCTTCATCCCTTACAAGCATAGGAGATGGTGCTTTCGCGGGATGTTCAAGCTCGTTTACTGTTAACTTCGAAATTGGCAGTAAGCTAACTACGGTAGGTGATAATGTATTCTCTGGTTCAGGTCTCACTTCCTTCTCGGCTACTCTTACCGTACTCTTAGTTTTTGGTGCATCAGCGGATACAGGTTCAGTTGGCGGACTAGACGGTATAGACGTAAGCATTGTAGAACCTCCTCCCTCTACTTGCGTTACGTCTCCAGTAACAATATCTATAGAATTACAAGCAGCTCCTTCTCGAGGCGTTAGGTACATAACTAGCGATACGACCGGAAGCGGGAACGGTGGGGTGAATGGATGTATAGATGCACCGCGAGGTTCAACCCTAATTATTTATGTAGTAGGAAGCACAACACATCTCGGTGAGTATCCTGTGAGTATAACTAATTATACTCCAGACGGAAGTGCAGGCGCCTCTCTTACAGGTGTCGTAAAGACAACAACCGATGGTGGGGCATATAATTTGACATGGACATTGCCTGACACGACAATAGAAAAGTATCAATATCAGTGCCGATCTTCGCCACATTTGCGAGGAATAATAAATGTAACAGACCCCGCTCCCGAACAATTAAGAGGAGATATGACTGAAGATGGAACAATTACCGTCTATGATGTAATGTGGTTGCAAAAGCACGTGAATAACGAAGGAGGTTATTTGGAGGCTGGGGATATGAATGAAGATGGAAGAGTAGATGTAGCAGATGTTATTTGGTTGCACAATCATGTCAATAACGTCGATGGATATGCGAATTTAGAAAAAGATAAGGCAGAATCTATTCATATGTTAGTTAATTCTTCCTCTTCAACGCATACAATCAGCGGATCAGGAGAACTATCTTCTACGATAGTGTCAGTAACCCAAGAAATAGGCGACGGAACCGGAGTTGAAGATTTAATTATTGAAGGGTTTACATCGATAGGTGGTAATGCTTTTCAGGGCAACTCCCTACTACAATATGCGCATTCTTCCTATGTCTCCTCTCAGAATAAGTTAGTTAATTCTACATCTGGTAATTGAGGTTATCAATTTGCTGATAAAACTGCTTTACAAACTGCTGTTGATTTATGGATTAGTAATAAATCTTCTGCATTAAGTACTTATGGTGAGATCAATACATGGGACACTAGTTTGGTTACTGATATGAACCAATTATTTCGAAATAAATCTTCATTTAATGATAATATTTCTAATTGGAACGTCTCTAGTGTGACCAACATGAGTAGGATGTTCTTAGAAGCTACTGCCTTTAACCAACCCATAGGCAGTTGGAACGTCTCGAATGTGACCAAGATGGAATATATGATCGCTGTGGCTCACGCCTTTAACCAACCCATAGACAGTTGGGACGTCTCGAAAGTGACCAATATGGATTCAATGTTCTCTTTATCTGAATCCTTCAACCAAGATATAAGTAATTGGAACACATCGAAAGTGACCAACATGGATGAAATGTTTAATCATGCTAAAGTCTTTAATCAACCCATAAATACACAACAAGTTAATGTAAATGGTAATGCGTATACTGCGTGGGACGTCTCTAACGTGACATCGATGGCTTATATGTTCGATTATGCTATGGAATTTAACCAAGATATAAGTAATTGGAACACATCGAAGGTGACTTCTTTGGGGGGTATGGGGGGTATGTTCAGAATGTGTTATAAATTTAACCAACCCATAAGAACTCATCAAGTAACTGTAAATGGTAATGAGTACACTGCGTGGGACGTATCGACGGTAACCAATATGCATTCTATGTTCGAAGGTGCAGAAGATTTTCGCCAAGGTATTCGCAACTGGGATGTTACCAATGTTACAAATTTCAATAATATGTTCAAAAATGCAGATGATATGAATGATTATTATAAAGCTCCAGACACACCAGACTCTAGTTGGTTCTGGTAAAATCAAGAATTAAAATGAATAGCTACATAAAGTTCTATGTAGTTATTCCTACCTATCAATCAATCAATTTATACCTTCCATTTGCATTCGCATAAGTTCTTATAATATTCGCTGCAGAAGTGATCAGTCGGACTATAGCAATAAAAAATAGAATATTCCCACCAGCTCGAGGAAAGTGCCCCTAAGAAATTCGCGCTTTCCCCCATTCCAATTTTGATTGCTTCACCTACGTGGTAGTACAGAATAGAAGGAAAAGCTGTTACTATATCTTTACGGTTGGTTATACGATAGTGAGTCAAGTTTGCTTTTTTCTCAAAGGCTTCTTTCCAGCCGAAGTTGCCGACGCGAGGACTAGCAAACGATACAACGGTGACTTGGTTGGGAATTTCTTTCGAAAGCAAGTAACCAAAAAGGGTAGAAAGCGCGCCTCCGAGGCTATGACCACAAGAATATACGCTATAGGATGGAAATTTTTGTATCAACGACTTCACTTTATCAATGAGTTGCAAATGATTATCGTTTGTAGTTAACTGAGAGTGGAATCCGGAGTGCACATAAACGTTGTTTTCAGAGTCTATGCAAGTTTTAAAAATATTGAGATCATGAAGCCAATCATAAGTTGATTCTGATCCCCTAAAAATGATATTTATACGTTTATTTTCCTCACTTACCGTTATACCCACTTGCAAATCAGTGTCTTCATCACTAATGAAGTCTTTTACAATTCCGTCCGAAATATTATCTTTAACGTGAACCAAAGCCTTCATTTTTGGCGAGAGTTTGTCCTTCGTTTCATCGTTGGCAAATGATTCTAATACAGAAGATCTTGCAATGAATTTTTGTAGAGTATCTTCAGGGACATAGTCAATCTTTTTGCCGTAGTCGTATATGAGGAAAGTTAAACAAAGCAAGTCCATAACATCTTCATGGGTAACATTGCATGATGAGCATGAACTTAATGATTTTAACCTAGATTCCTCACTGCATGATGAGGAGCAATCAATTTCTTCCATGCTGTCTAAGCGAGAATTATCGGTTGATTCTGAAGTAGAAGAAATCATTATAATATTCTAAATTGTAAGGAAAGGTAATTATAATAAATGGATAGAAATGATTTTGTAGATGCAACCTAATAATAAAATTGTTTAACTGATTATGTTAAATTTTAAAAAGTAGTGATAATTACCTATTTCTTAAATTTAGAATTAAAATGTATAACCCTTCTTCATTTTAGTAAAACTATAATGATAATTATCCGTATACTGAAAATAGTTTTCCTTGGTTTATCCTTATCTTATTCACATGGTAAACCGAATATAAATATAACTAAATCTATCACAGATAATTATCATTTATTTCCGCATGAAAAACCAAATGAAAAGGATTGTCCAGTTGTTACGGGATCTATAGAAGACAGAAGAGACAACAGAAACAATTTACGAATTATGCAATATAATGTAGAATGGTTATTTACTGAGTATTTCCCTCCTGCAGATTGTCCTGGTCAAGGATGCCCATGGAATAACGAAACTGCTGCTCACACTCACATTCAATATGTATCGAAGGTAGTAAATGATTTGAATCCTGATATATTGAATTTATGTGAAATACAAGGATGTGTTGAACTAGAAGAATTGATAAGTAATCTTAACAACAAAGACCAATATAAGAAATATGTAATACAAGGAGAAGATACATCTACAGGTCAAAATGTGGGTCTGATTACAAAAATCGATCCATCTAACGGAACATTGAGACGAACAGATATGAGAAAAGAGTATCCTTTACCTAATTCAAGATGCGGGTATACTGGTAAAAGCGGAACAATAGAAGTTAGCAAGCATTATATAACAGAGTTTAGATTGGGAAATATTGACGTTGTATTGATAGGATCACATTTTCTTGCTATGCCAACAGCTTCAGATAGATGCGCTAAACGAGAAGCTCAAGCGACAATCATTCGTGAAGTGATAGAGGAATATAGCTCAAAAGATTATGAAATAATAGTTATGGGTGATTTTAATGACTATGATAATGAAATATTGGATCTTAATGATCACGTACCAACATCACGAGTATTGGATATAATAAAGTATGGAGAACGTAGTAACAATGAATTAAATTCAATTAATCTTATTTCAAGTGAGGAGAAAGTTCAGAAAAAAGATAGGTATTCTCTTTGGTGGGATGAAAACGGAGATGGAAAAGTAGAAAGCAGCGAATATGCTATGATTGATTTTATTTTAGTATCACCGACCATATACAACTGGGTAGACGATGTAGTAGTGTATCATGGATATGACGAAGGGTTAAATATATACAATTCAGATCATTATCCTGTTTATGTAGATATTTCTGTAAAATAAACACAACATTTATCATTCGTTCAATATGGAATTATTAATAAATACAAGAAATGTATATTACAAAAATGCCAGAACAAAATATTGATGCCATAGTGAATAGACTAGTCGAATTAGATGATTCTTTGAATGCAATAAAGTCTACTAAGAAAAGTATTGACGAAGAAATAAAAAATTTAGAAGAAGAGCTAATTAACTTCAGCGAAGCCAACAAAGTAGCAATTGATTCTTTAACTAAAGGACAATACAATATGAAACCTAGCACGGGTAGAAAATTAAAAATTAAAAAGTAAAATGTTAAATAGTTAATGTATGTAAAATAAAATTATCAATTACATATATTAGTCGATATGAATCATTGCTAACTTCGGCTACAATATCAATAGAATATATTATTAATGAATGAATAGAGAGTCTAATTCAGGTATACTACCTTCGTCAAATTTTCCCATGCAGCTAACATTCGTCAAAGCCAATTCCTGTTTATCTTTTAGTTTGAATGCTGTAGACAACGTCTTTCTTCGAAGAGTGTAGGACATATAAACTGAATGGTTATTTATGTTACAAATAATAATATTCAAAAACCCTCCTGTAAAACTGCTAATATAATATTGTATATTCACTGTATCGCCTATTTTTATCATATTGCTAATAGTTTGCAAGAGTCGAAACTTAGTATCTTTATATTGGATATTTTTGATTGCCTTTGATACTTTAACACACGATTGAGAATACTTCTCTAATTGACTCTTAATGAAAGGAACTAAGATATCGTTATTCACGTTTTTCTGTAAGTAAATGTACTTTAATAAATAATGACACACGCAATCGGTTAGTCTACGTATAGGGGATGTGAAGTGACAATATTCAGGTGCACCAACAAGATCATGCGATTGTACAGAAGCAAAGTATTCAGCTTTTATTCCGTTTACAATAATTTCATTTAATAATTCAGGTCCAGTTATATCAGAATACACAGTATTTAACCATTCTTGTGCTGCGCACACTCTATATAATCCGACGCCATTGAAATGTATTTTCAAGTATTCTCCTACAAATGAATTAGCAAAGATGGCGAACTCAGCTATCATTTGTTTCATTTTTTTTTCTCCCAGTGAGTCCTTATACAGTATGGGTGCGTTGGTACCAGAGTATGTAGGATAGGAAGTAGATACATCATTCAATCGTACACCTTTTGTTACTTCGCTTCGAAGATGAGTTAATGCTTCGCTTATCTTTACCCCTGTAACAATAGTATCATGTCCAGATTCAAATAATTCACTTGCTTTTACATAGCTCAGAGAATGATCTGTTGCTACCTTAACCTTAGTGAATAGCAATTTGATTTTATTTTCAGGTTGATATGTTTCAGTAGAAATTTCGGATAAAATAGTAATAGCTAATTTAATATTTCCGTGATGATTTACCATTAAACTGGATTGTTCCATTATACTTTCAGGTATCATATGTATAGGTTTTTGATTTGACGGATACCTAGTTACAATTCTATTTTCAATATCTTTCCACAAAGTAGAATGAGGGTTAATGAATTCAGTTGGATCAGCTATATGGATAGCAAGAAAAAGTTTATCATTCTTTTCATATATACTGAAAGCATCATCCGCATCTTCACATCCTGGTGGATCAATGCTGTATGTATCTATTGTTGTTAAATCAATGCGATCATCTACATTATAAGTATGTGGTAATATATTTTCTTGTAATAATATTGTGTCGTTGTCGCTACTTCTTTTAATTCCGTAAAGAGGTTCAATCAGCTCTTCGTATTTACAATTAAAATATTCGTTCATTTTATTACAAAAGTATTCACAGTATATTGATAATATATAGATTCTTATACTTTTCGTCTTTATATAAGATTCATTAGTCGTAAAATAATATAGATATATTATTGAATAAATAAATAATAGATACTTTCGATTAAACTCGAAACAAATAAACTATGCAGAAATATAATGACAACGACATCAATAATAAAAATGAAAGAGAAATAGAGGAAATAGATAGTTTCTCTCGACCATCATGGGATCAATACTTTACAGAAATAGCCAAGGTCACAGCAACACGAAGCCCATGCAAACGATTACATGTGGGATGCGTACTTGTGAAAGACAATAGGATAGTGAGTCAGGGGTACAATGGATACTTGCCTGGGAGTGTGCATATGAGTGTCGTGCGAGACAATCATGAGCAAGCCATTGTACATGCGGAACAAAATGCTATATGTGACTGTGCAAAACGGGGAGTTTCTTGTGAAGGCTGTACTGCGTACATTACCCACTTTCCTTGTTTAGTTTGTTGTCGACTTCTTATTGCATCAGGAGTAACGACAATAAAATATATAGACGACTATAATAATGATGGTTTAGTTTATCACTTTGTAGAACAGACTGACGTAAAATTAATTAAGTTATAATAAAAAAAGAGATCAAAGAATAAAAGAAAACAGCAGAGCAGAACATAAAAGATAAAATAAATAGTGATAAATAATAATTTATTTTATTAATAATTGATTTTTGGTATATAGTGCCCGGGTACCTTACTTCAATGATGCAGCGCACATAGAGTATAATAGACGATGAGTAAAGTAAGAAAGAATAATACCTGGAAGAGAGTACATTAGAGCGTGAATGTAGCGATCATCCTTCTTTGTGGAAGTAATGAACATGTATGCTGCAAGTAAAATGAAATATGCAACAAGAATGAACTCAATAACCATAAGGTAATAAAAGTAGTCGCAGTAAGTAGCTCCTAAAGGGGACAACATATCTTTAAAGAAAGAGTCAAGCATCATGATGAAAATTAAATAACAAAAAGGTTTATAATATAATGAATTATTATTATATGTTATAATCTTAGTTAGAAAGAACAAATAATAATAAATAATATTAAAATAATGAATTCTCAATTTATCCGCAAAAATGCGACCACAATATCTATAGTCTTATTTGCAGTCATATACTTTTTGTTGTCCACCTACAAGCCGGGATTCATATTCTCTAAAGATGGGAGCATAAGAGAATTTGGAGTAGGTCAATCAAACAAGACAATTCTTCCACTTTGGTTGGTAAGTTTACTTTTAGGGATATTGTCTTATTTCTTTATTATGGTATCATCGTCAAGTATAATGCAAATTTAAGAATGAGAAAAAGTAAATCATAAATAAATCATAAACATAGTATTGACATAATTTTTAATCGTATGTTTTGTATACCATTTCTGTCTTCGCGTTTTCATTTTTCTGTTTGGCTATTTCCTTCTCTTTCGCCATGTAATCGTCATGTCGTTTCTTCATTTCCGCTGCAGACAATTGACAACCGGCATTAACGATTGAGTTATAACTTAATGATGTGACAAGACTACCAGTAAGAAGATACCATATAAATTCTGCTACTTCATTTTTCATTATTATGAAATGTTGTAATTTATTATAAGCGACGCCATCAACACCTCCAGCTGAAGATTTTATGAGGTTTACACTGCTCATGCTTCTCCATTGATCAGCTAAATTTTCTAAAGTCAATGAATTAATAAATACTGATTTATCATCGTATATATGGTCAATAGCTTGAACGAATCCTGCTTTATCTTTATTTTGTATATTCACCGCTTTTCTGTCTGTAAGAATATCTTCAAAGAACGAATTTATACCGCTTAGGTAACAAACTGCATAGCCAAAAGTATTTGAAAATGGGGATAACCAACTAGGAAAGTATTTAAGTATGCCCATAATAGAACCAAAAATAAACAACCACGGTATTACAGTGGTATAAATGGCTGTTCCGTATTGTTGTGTTCCACATATACTGCCAGTAATCGACAAATTAATAAAGAATTGTGAAACAAATACAGCTAGTACATATAATAATGTCACTGTTGTGGTGGATGATTTAATGTAGTATTTGGCTATGAAATATCCTAAAGTGAGAACAAGGAAAATGATTAATGAGGTTGTTGGGGAAGTACCTGCCATAATTCTGGTAAATGAGTGGAGTGTGAATATTCCCTATATTTCCGTATATATATAGCAAATAGTTTAAGTAAGTATATTTTGATAGAAAAAAATCTGAACAAATATATTATATAGAGAATGGATGACTCATGGAAACAACGAATCGTGTTTTAGGTGGACTACCACGGTTAATTGAACCAGGAACAAAATATTTTATTAATGCATCTCTAGATCATTGTCGTGAATTCAAAGTTAATCACTATAATCTACTCTACAATATCGGAATGTTTCTTGGATTGGTACTTACAGTAAGTACTGTTTTGTATTTAAAGTACAAAACTAAAAACGATAAAATATATCAAGAGCAACTAAGAATAGAGAAAGAGGAGTACATTAAGAACCGAGTCAACTTTGCGCATAATTTACAGAGACTTAACATAGACCAACGAAATAAAGGTAACTTTCATTCACAGCAACTGATTACAGCTTTACCTCTACCGTTTCAAGAATCTCCTATGCAAGCATATATGAGGCAGTGTGACAATGATTTGAATAGCATAAGCGAAAATATGAGTAGTAATAAAAGGTTTCTGTAAAGTTTATAGTGTTAATCTACGTTTTTATATACTAGAGTAAAAATAGTAATTTAAATAATAGTTAATAATATTAAGGAAAGAATAAATACAACAGGAACCGATCATATTCCTAACATGGAACTTGATTATCAAGGTAATGATAATAATGTAATTAATTTCGATATTGCTTCCTACATGAATAGCGATTATGACAACGCCAAGTTAAACGAAATAAGAGTAAAAGACAGTGTTATATCCACGTGGAATAATGGATTGTATAATGAAATGTATGGAGGAGACAATGAAGGGTCTGACGTCAGTGGTGATGAAAATGAGGTCGTAGAAGATAGAGAAAAAAGGAAGGACAAAAAATCGAAAAGTAGCGCAAATGATATGAAGACTCAAATGAGTAATTTGTATGAAGTATTGAAAGTGGAAAATAATATAAAAGAAGCGAAGAAAAATGCAAGAATTAATGCGAAGAAAAATGCAAGTAAAGAAGCGAACAAAGACAAATCGATTAATCAACTATATAAAGAAGAATTTACGAAAAATGAATGCGTAGTATGCAAACAAAGGTTTAAAGACCATAAACTAAAAATAACGATAGAGACAAATGACGAAGGTAAGCAGTATAGAAAGTACTCTTACGGAATAAAAAAGTGCAAATCAGCTGAGATACCCCTTTCGAGTACATTACCTCGTGAAATAGATAAATTACAAAATAAAGTTATAAATATCAAAGAAGACATTGTTAAATTACAATGTAATCATCTATTCGGGTACACGAAAGATGAAGAGACTTTCAATATGTTAAACCCATGCATAGAAGACTGTGAAATATACATGAATGATCTTATAGAAGCAAGAAACTCCTACAAGGAAATAGTCGGTAGCTCTGGAGATCTTCCAGTAAATACTATGAAACGAATACGAGAAAAAATTGAAAAAGAGGAGAGGAATAAGGATAAAAAACAACCGGTAAGTAGTGCAGAAAAGGAAAAGAATAAGTTTAGCGAAATTATAGCACTGGAGGAAAGCAAGTCTGGATATTTAAATTCCTTAATTAGAGAAACAGATATGGAAATTAAGATTAACACAAACATAGCTTTAATGGAAATAGAAAAAGAAATACGCCAGAAACGTTACGCTTATACGAAAATGGTCAAATACAAGAAAAAGTACAAGGCTCCAGTGAAGCACCAAGGCGTAGTAGAACAAGCTAATGTTTCAGAAGCTATTTACGCAAATGTAGCATTACGAAGTACAGAAGAGGTAGATGAAGGAGAATTAGAAGGAGAAACTGGAGATGAAGACGAGGTCGATGTCGATATCAGTCAAAATGAAGGAAAAAGGTTTCGTATAATGCAATCGCTTGTTCAGAAGGACTTTACTCAGAAAGAATTAGAGGTTCCTCTAGACGCTTCAGTAAAATCTAGATGTGTCGTGTTAGACTCATACACAAATAAAGGTGTTGGGTATAAAATGTCTATAATTGTCCCATTCCGTGCGGACAAAAAAAATAGAGAGAGAGCGAAACATTTAAAAAAATTCAAAGAAAGTATGGAAACATTTCTAAGAAAGGTGAAAAATAAGTTTATAACAGATGGAGTGATTGCCGAGATAGAAGTTATTATAGTAAAACAATCCATAGATAAACAAAAGTTCAACAGAGGTGCTTTACTGAATGCAGGATATTTGTTGCATCCAGATAGTACCGTATATGTATTCCATGACGTAGATTTAATACCCAATGACAAAATGGTTGATGTGTACGCTAAGGTATATCAGGCGAACAGTATAGTACATTTTGCTGGTGGTTGGAGTAAATACAATTCAGATAAAAATTACATTGGAGGTGTAACATTAATAGGAAATCAACTGTTTCGAGAAATTAATGGGTTTCCAAATGATTACCAAGGTTGGGGAGGTGAAGACGACGAAATTGCACGTAGATTAAAAACTATAGAAAAAGATAATACTCTGGAGAAAGTGACAATAAAAGGATACGAAGATTTGGAAGAAATAAAGACTGCCAAAGGTAAAAGAGAATTATTAGATAAAAATCCAGATATGGACAACCTGGAGAAGTACGAACTACGCGATCAGCACAAAGCAACGTGGGAGACAAATGGTATCTCCTTGGGTGAAAAGGATATGAATGATTTATTCCATGTACAGAAATCCGAGGAATCACCCAAAGAATATTACACGTTATATGAAACCACTGTGAGTATAAATTTACCAAATATATTACAAAATAAATTTAGAAACGATATCCTACCTCAGAGCAGTTATGAATCTAGTGAAATCTGTTCAAAACAAATATTACCTTATTTAACCAACGAACGGGATTTCGAATTAATATTGGATTATCTGGATTTAGATAAATTGTATAATACGTCATCTCTTCCTCAGTTACAAAATGATGATACGTTATCTGAAGTATATGTAAGTAAATCACCTTACACGAAGGAGGATATATTGCGTACCTTCCGATATATGTTCAAGAAGATCCGTTTGGGTGTGTTTATAATTGTAGCAGGCAACAAGCTACAACACTTTATCCCTTTCCAGAATATTTACTACGAAAATGACTGGAATGAAAAGAACTTCAAGTATAAGTTAGGAGGGAATGGCAAGAATGAATTCACAAAAGATATAAATGAATACAGAAACGACAAAAATATAAGTGACATGGAAACGAACTTTAAGAATTGGAGTGCAAACGATTGTATATTAGGAACATGGAAGACTGACTACAACAAAAACAAGAGTAATGAATCCTTTGAAGTAGGAGATCAAGGATGGAATGAGATGAGAGAATTAATATCGGAGACATGTGAGAAAGGAGGAGTACGTAATTGTGTTCTATTTTACAACAGAAGAGATTTCCCTGTGATCACGTCTGATAGGACTGAACCATATAAAAAAATATACGGAAACGAAAAAGAACTAGGCGGTGAATTCAAGGATAAACCTTTTGTTCCAATAATAGGATACTGCAATTATAAAGGCTATGAGGATATACTCGTACCTAATTATGCAGATTGGAGATTAGTGAATCCAGGTAGGTATTATCCAAGTAGTTGTAGTGGCGAAATGTCAATAACCTATAGTACGAAACCATGGGAGGATAAGATAAATGAGGTTGTTTTTAGAGGTAGTGCTACAGGGTGCGGTATTAATGCGGAAACGAATAAGAGAATAGCTGTGGCAGAATTAGCAGAGGATAATGATGTACTAAATGTCAAACTAACCGGTTTGAATAATCGTGACAAGATCTATGATAGGGATGGAGAAGAAGTACTAGTAGGAAGATATGAGGGTAAAATAAAAGAGACTAATGTTACAGATAGGATGGATCCCTCTGAGCAATCTGAATATAAGTACGTATTGCATATAGACGGTCATGTAGCAGCGTATAGGTTAGGAAGAGAGCTGGATTATAACTCATGTATATTGAAAATGGAGGGATACGAAGACTACAAACTCTGGTTCAGTGATGAATTGATACCGTATGACGAGAAGGAAGGAAACGAAGATACAGCTAATATTATCAACGTTAAATTGGAAGGGTTGATGTCTCAAATAGAATCTATAAGGAAAAATGAAGTAATATCTAAGAACGTTGCGAATAATGCTAAGGTTTTATACAGTAGAGTAATGACGAAAGATTATATGGAAGTATACATGAAACAGAAGTTGAACATGATAAGTAGTCATTTCTAATAATACGAAGTCAGATTTCATGTGACATAATATTGCGTAGAAAAAGTGAAAGTTCATTATATTTATAAAATATCATGAACCGATAAGAATTAATAATATTGATCGAAACATGGAAACATTGATATTTATATTTGTATTTAGCGTGGTTCTCTTTTTGTATTTGCACATATACTTTCATTTAAAGGTGAGTGACGACCTGGAAGTATTCGAGGTGGAACAGCCGTCGAAAGACAATCTAGAGGAAATATGTGATTTAAGACAACCGGTAATATTTAAAATGGAAAATATAGATTATTTATTGAGAAGTTGTAATGTTTTAGAAGTGAGAAAAAATTATGGAGCGTTTGATGTAAAAATATGTGATATATATGAAAAAGATGATACGGTGGAAAAGTATTTGCCTTTAACTTTGAATACTGCTACTGAGGTTTTCAGAAAGGATGGTAAAGAAAAGTTCTTGAGTAGCAATAATTACGACTTTTTGGAAGAAACTTCTTTAGTAAAAGAGTATCAACAGCATGATCAAATTCTTCGCCCATTGTCAGTGTGTTCTTGTTATTACGATTACATGTTCGGTGCTAAGAATGTGCATACTGTTCTTTCATACGAAGTAAACTACAGAAATTACTTTTTAGTCACGAGCGGTAGTATACAGATAAAACTTCTGCCACCAAAGTTTACAAAGTATTTGAATCACCGTGTAGATTACGATAATTTTGAGTTTTTGTCTCCAGTGAATCCTTGGTGCGTGCAGGATGAGTACAAGAGCGAGGTAGAGAAAACGAAGATGCTAGATGTTACACTAGTAGAAGGACAAGTTATTCATATTCCTGCCTACTGGTGGTATAGTATAAAATATAACAGCTCAGATACGTCGGTGTGTAGTTTTAAGTACAAGACCTATATGAATCATGTTGCTATATTGAACCATAGTTGTATGAGAATGTTACAATCTCAAAATGTGAAGAGAGACACAGTAACAAAGGTCGAACGTGTAGAAAGTAAGGAGAAAGAATCGGTAGCCACTGACACAACTGATCATATAGAAAAAATTGATTAGTCTAATCTCGAAAAGAGTATAATGTGTAATAGTTTTTATACATTATAATATGGAACATGAAATCCTATAAATTTGTTTCCCACGATCGTGAATACCGGGGATGGGACGTGTATGACTCAGTAACATTGATGGAAGAGGAAATTCAACCAGATAGTATCTGGAAGGGCTTCGATCCAATAAAGCATAAATTATTCACGGGGGATGTATATGAGTATAATCATTCTATTGTGAACTTACTGCATTCATCTGTTAGGAGCATGCCAATAATGCCAGGTGTACTTGAATTGAATACTACCAAGATCTATGGAAAACACAAGGACAAATATCTGTATAAATGTATTCCGGATGATAGGCGTTTGCCGTCATTCCTTATACCATACAACAAACGAATCGAATTCGTAAAGAAGACATCAAATAAGTATATCGTTTTTAAGCATAATCACTGGACAGATAAGCACCCTCAAGGTACAATAGTAAATGTTTTAGGGGACGTAGAGGAACTGGAGTGCTTCTACGAGTACCAGTTGTATTGCAAATCTTTGTATGCGTCGATTCAACAGTTTACGAAAAATACCATGAAACTGTTGAAAGAAACTACAGAAAGAGAATACATACGAAGAATGATAAAAAACTACGATTTAGTTGATAGAACCGATGAATATATTTTCTCAATTGATTCATCTCAAACCACAGACTTCGATGATGCGATAAGTATAGTTTCTCTTAATGAAGAAAATAAGTCGTATAAGGTTAGTATATATATATCGAATGTATCTATGTGGATGGAAGAGTTATCATTATGGGATTCGTTCTCTGAGCGAATAGCGACTATATATTTACCGGATAGAAAACGTCCTATGCTACCTACAGTATTGAGTGAATGTTTGTGTAGTCTAAGTGAAGGTACGATTCGAATAGCACTATGTTTGGATTTGATTATTATGAATAATGAAATTCTGTCTTATGATTTTAATAATACCTACGTAAATGTAAAAAAGAATTATAGTTACGGTTCAGATTTATTGGAATGTAATAATGACTATAAATTGTTATTATATGTAATGCGCAGTCTATCTCGTAATCCGGAATATAGTTACACAACAGAGATAAAAAATAGTTATGATTTGGTAGCTTACTCGATGATATTTATGAATTATTATGCGGCATGTGATATGATAAAATTTAAAAACGGGATATATAGATCAGTATCCATAAATAAAAGTGTTGTCATACCGGAACACTTGCCATCAAGTATAACGGGATTTCTGACTCACTGGCACAGTTCAAGTGGACAATATCAGGTATATGATGATAAGGGTAAACATGACTTTTTAAAATTGGACAATTACGTGCACATTACGTCACCGATAAGAAGGTTAATAGATTTACTTAATATATCAGTTTTGCAGAATAACTTGAACTTACCTGGAAAGCCAACGAGTTCAGAGTACAATGAGTTTTTGAATAAATGGTTATCTAGGATGGATTATATAAATACAACGGTACGATCAATAAGGAAAATACAGAACGATAGCAATTTACTGAAGCATTGCTTACTCGAAGAGAATCATGATTCTAGCACTGTGTATGATGGATACATATTTGATAAAATTAAACGAAACGATGGCTTATATCAGTACGTGGTATATTTATCGTCAATAAAGATGGTATCGAGGATAACAATTCGTCAAGATTTCGATGAATATTGCATTCAAAAGTTTTGCATAATGATATTTAATGACGAGAGTTCTCTTAAGAAGAAGATACGGTTAGCACATGTAGAAAACTAGTATACATAGTAGGGAAATATCTATCGATAAATGACATAAATAAATAAATAAGAAAGACAACTAAACACGACTGACCCATATTTATAATTTACGTGTTTTCTTTTTCTTTTTCTTTTTCTCTTTCTCTATTATAAAATATTATATTGATAATACATACAGGATTATACATTATACATTCACACAAACTTATCCATACAAAAGATAGGATAACGCAAAATATGGGAAAGACAAGAAGTAATAGAGGCATGCGTGGTGGTAAGAGAGGAAAATCTCATAAAAAAAATACACGTAAGCGAGGTGGAGGAATTTTAGGAAGCATAGTCGGACTGCGTAATATTAAGTATATAAACATTCTGGAAAAAAGGCTAGTGAACAAGTGCAACGACTATGATTGGGTCCAAGAGCAGAGAGTAGGATCAATGAGAATGAAGAGGAGCAGGAAAGACTACGAATAGTGAAAAGGAGAATAAATCTGTCTATATAAGAAAATGCAATTATTTTATATAGATATATGGTAAAAGCGATAAAGAGAAAAAAATGTTTAAACAAGCGATAGTTTTTGCCTTGTTGTATGTTCTAATAGGTTCTGTTGTCGGAGGTTTGATTGGTAGATTTTTCTCCACATCTCTTCCAAGTGTGTGCAAAGAATGGAATAAGCATCATGTTATGGAAGTATCATTATTTTTCTCAGGATTCATAATGTACTATGCTTTGTATAAGTA
>Ga0233439_10002971_pt1 | contig 18341 bp, 16 predicted proteins | sample SI_123_September_6_FD_182713 | JGI IMG/M metagenome (GOLD analysis project Ga0233439, IMG submission 182713) | Seawater microbial communities from Saanich Inlet, British Columbia, Canada - SI_123_September2016_100_MG | ecosystem: Environmental > Aquatic > Marine > Inlet | place: Canada: British... | reverse complement strand
TACCCCAAGGAATCGTTACAACCAATTAAAGAAGAATATTTATTAAGCGGTCACCTAGAGTCAACAAATGAGCCGTATGCTGTTGCAAAGATTGCAGGAATTAAGCTCTGTGAATCATACAATCGCCAATATGGTACAGACTATAGGAGCATCATGCCAACCAATCTTTATGGTCCAAATGATAATTTTCATCCTAAAAACAGTCACGTTATTCCGGCATTAATCAGGAAGTTCCATGAAGCTAAAGTCAATAACGAGCCTTTTGTTGAAGTTTGGGGTAGTGGAAAGCCAATGCGTGAATTTCTCCATGTAGATGATATGGCAGATGCATCAATCCATATCATGGATATTGATAAAAAAACATTAGAAAGTGAGGTAGATCCAATGCTTTCCCATATTAATATTGGCACTGGTACTGATATTACAATTAAAGATGTTGCGCAAATAGTTAAAGAGGTCGTTGGATTTGATGGTGAAATTGTTTTCGATACTAAAATGCCTGACGGCACTAAAAGAAAACTACTAGATGTATCTAAAATAGAAAATTTAGGTTGGAAGCCTGTAATTACTTTAAAAGATGGTCTTAAAGAAACTTATGAATGGTTTATAACAAATAACAAAGTAGTAAGAGTTAGATAAAATGACGGAGATATACTATTTAGTAACAATAATCGCTGTATTTAGTGTTGTTCAATCCATATTTGGAGTTGGGCTTTTACTGTTTGGAACACCTACCCTTTTATTATTAGGATATTCGTATAGCGAAACACTATGGCTATTACTACCTTGTTCTGTGACTATATCGTTGATTCAGGTAGTAAATGACTATAAGCTGATTGAAGCAAAAAAAAGAGCTGTTTATCTGGTAATACCTACTTTAGTATTAAGTCTAGCACTTGTAGTTACTTATAAAAACGGCATTAATATTACTAGAATAGTGGGAGTATTGTTATTGTTGATTGGAGTTATTAGATTTTCTAGCAAGTTACAGGCTTTATTAGGCTTAATGGTAAAAAAACATATTCAGATGTATTATATTATTATTGGAGTCGTGCATGGAGTATCTAATATGGGGGGAGGGCCTTTATCAATACTTATGTCGACAATTTACTCTAAAAAAGAAATTATTCGCGCAAATGTGGCATTTATTTATTTAATATTGGCTATATTTCAATTAATAGTTTTATCTATAATAAGCAATACTAGCTTAAGGAGTGAAGTCATATGGTTAATTCCAATCTCATTGGTGTCATATATCTTTACTAGTAAATCCATATCTTCAAAAGTTAACGACAAGAAGTACACATTTATTTTGAATGTGATGGTGTTGGTTTATGGAGTATTGGCGGTTATAAAATAAGGTTAAAAAAATGAACACTAAAATATTGGCGACACTGGGTCCATCCTCTTTAAATAATGACACGGTAAGAGAATTAACAAAGAAAGGTGTGGATTTATTTAGAATAAATCTTTCACACACTAAGCTGGATGACGTTAGAGAGATAATAGAAAATATTCAATCTTGGACTGATGTACCAGTGTGCTTAGATAGTGAAGGGGCGCAAATTAGGAATCAAGATATGGTTTCAGAGTCTGTTAATTTTCAAAAAGATGATATTGTCAAAATACACCATACCTCTGTTGTAGGAGATAGTAACAATATTTCATTTACGCCTGATAATGTATCACAACAACTAAAAGTTGGAGATGAGATCAGGGTTGATTTTAATTCTGTTTGCTTTTGTGTTACCGAGGTCCAAGATGACTTTGTATTAGCTATAATTGAAAGAGGGGGTACTGTGGGTAGTAATAAGGCCACCGATACTGATGCAGATATTAAGCTAAGTGCAGTTACGCCTAAAGATGAAAAGGCGTTTGAAATAGGCTTAAGTATGGGGGTTGAAAATTTCTCTTTATCATTCACAAACTCAGCTGAAGACGTGTTGCAAGTTAGAAAAATCATTGGTAATAATTCCAATCTTATCTCAAAAATAGAGAGCATTAAAGGCGTATTAAATCTTGGAGAGATATTGCCGGTTGTTGATCAAATTTTGATAGATAGGGGTGATTTGTCACGTGAGATTTCAATCGAAAAAATACCATTCATCCAACGTAGGATAATTTCTTATGCTAGATCAAAAGATACACCTGTGTATGTTGCAACAAATTTACTAGAGTCTATGATTAAGTCTGCTTCGCCCACTAGGGCGGAAGCTAATGACGTGGCAAGTACATTGTTAATGGGAGCAAGTGGGCTAGTGCTAGCTGCAGAGACGGCTATTGGTGATTACCCAGTAGATGCTGTGGAAATGATCAATCTTATAATTAAGCAATATAATAGATGGACCACTGAGTCATCATTTAATGAAATTATTTTTCAGGATGATTAATTTTGAAGCGTAAATTTAATATAGTTTGGTTGACCGGCATGTCTGGCTCAGGAAAGTCAACACTTGCAGAATACATAAAAGACACTTATCAAAAAGAGGGTTATAGTGTTCGCGTAATAGATGGCGATGGTATTCGAGACAGAGATGTGGAGAAGTTAGGTTTTGGTCGTAAGGATGTTGAAATAAACAATCTTCGAATTGCAAAACTATGCCTTGAATTGAAGGATGGTGGTTGTGACTTGATACTTGTTCCTGTTATAAGTCCATATGATGAAATTCGAAAGAAAACAAGATCTTTTCTGGAGCCGTATTATCAATTGGTTTATGTCGAATCTGATATTGATAGCTTAAAGAATCGAGACACTAAAGGCTTATACAAGGCTGCTGATCAGGGCTTAATCAATAACCTTATTGGGTATTCTAAAATTAATCCATATGACAAACCAAGTGATGCTGATTTTGTTGTGAATACAAGTAATGGCACCTCTCTAGATGATTCCAAGAAGAAAGCACTAGAGTTTGTTAGGTCTATTGTGACTTAGAGAGGGATCTTTATGTTTTAATGGTGATGCAGATGGTATAAGTTCATTACTGCAATTAAGACTGTCTAATTCAAAAGATAGTAAGGTTATTACTGGCGTAAAGAGGGATATTTCTTTATTAAAAAAAATAAATACAATTAAGCAAGATAGTATGACAATTCTTGATATTTCAATGAAAAAAAACTACCAAGAGGTGGTTGATTTTTTAGAATTAGGGTGGATATTTTTTATGCGGACCACTCCAAAGCGGTGAATTATTGATTAATACAAACTTCAGATACTTGTACTAGTTTGATTGTTAATAAATATCTAAATGGAGAGTATCAGGAGCGGGCTATTGTTGGCGCTTATGGCGATGGTATGGAAAAATCTGCAAAGATTGTTGCTGATAGGGCTAATTTATCAAAAGATGACAGGGCTCAGTTAAGGCTATTGGGTGAGTGTATAAACTACAATAGTTATGGCGCAAGTGAAGAAGATTTATTATTCCACCCTTCTCCGCTTTATAAGCTGCTTAAGCGCCGCTATAGTCCTTTTAATTTTATTAGTAATGAGATAGGTGTTTATAATAAGCTTTTAGATGGCTATTATTCGGATATTAATAAGGCCAAAACTATACTTCCAGAAGTAGAAAATAATAATATTTCGGTAGTGAGTCTTCCTGATGAGCCGTGGTCAAGAAGAGTTATTGGAGTGTATGCAAATTTATTAATGTATAACAATAAAAATCGTGCACACGTATTAATGACATTAAATAAAAATAAGAGCTACTTGGTGGGCGTTAGGGCGCCATATAACAGTAGAAAGAAGGCTGATTTATTATGCTCTATGTTTGGTGGCAGTGGTAGAAGGGGTGCTGCTGGTATTAATAATTTACTAGAACTAGATAAAAATAACTTTATCAAGGAATTTACAAAACAGTTTGACACTAATAAAATTACCATTTATAGCTCAAACACTAAACTTATTTAGATATGAAAAAATATATGAAAAAAGCACTAATTACTGGAATTACGGGGCAAGATGGCGCATATTTAGCTGAATTTCTTCTAAATAAAAACTATCAGGTGCATGGAGTTAAGCGCCGTTCTAGTTCATTTAATACAGAGCGCATTGATCATCTTTATACTGATAAACATGATATGGAATCTGACACTCCTCACCTAACACTTCACTATGGTGATTTGGCTGATTCTATGAGTTTGGTTCGTATTATTAAACAAATCCAACCAGATGAAATATATAATCTTGGGGCTCAATCCCATGTGGCTGTCTCTTTTGAAAGTCCAGAGTATACCGCTGATACTGTTGCGCTTGGAGCGTTGCGCATACTTGAGGCAATCCGTGTTTTAGGTCTAGAGAAAAAAACCCGTTATTACCAAGCATCAACTTCGGAGCTTTATGGAAAAGTTCAAGAGGTTCCACAAACCGAAGTTACACCGTTTTATCCAAGAAGTCCATATGCAGCTGCAAAGCTTTATGCTTACTGGATTACTATTAATTACAGAGAGGCTTATGATATTTATGCATGTAATGGCATTCTTTTTAATCACGAGAGTCCAGTTCGCGGCGAAACTTTTGTTACTAGAAAAATAACTAGAGCGTTAGCTCGTATAAAGTTAGGACTTCAAAAACGACTTTATCTTGGCAATATGGATTCAAAAAGAGACTGGGGTCACGCTAAAGATTATGTAGAAATGCAATGGTTGATGCTGCAGCAAGATAAGCCGGAAGATTTTACAATTTCTACAGGAGAGCAGCATACGGTTAGAGAGTTTGTAGAAGTGGCAGCACAAGTGTTAAATATGAATATTGAGTGGCAAGGCGATGGGAGAGAAGAAAAAGGAATTTGGGAAGGGAAGGTGATCATTTCTGTTGACCCTTGTTATTTTCGTCCTACAGAGGTAGAAACCTTGTTAGGTGACTCAACTAAGGCTAAAGAAAAATTAGGCTGGGAGCCAAAAATAACCTTTAATGAATTAGTTAAAGAGATGATGGAATCGGACCTAAAAGAGGCGAAGAGAGACTATTTATGTCAAAAGGAAGGTTATTCTACTTATGACTATAATGAGTAATGTAAGATTATTTTCTTATGCGAAAAAAGCGCTAAAAATTACATCCATAATGTGTATGTTTAATGGATTTTTCCAAAGTTTTAGAAGGGTTTATTTTGACTAATATTGAACTTTATGAATAAAATTTTTTATATTTAATAAGGGTGTAGAATGAGAAAAACAAAAAATTTAATAGGTAAAGTTGCTCTGGTGACAGGAGCAACAGGACAACTAGGTCGAGTATTTTCTAGAGGGCTAGCTAATAATGGAGCCACTGTCTGGGTTAGCGATATAAATCTAGAAAAATGTAAAGAAATAGTAGATCAATTAGAGGAGGAAACAGGTAGAAAGCACTATTCCTCATGTATGGATGTAACCTCAGAAGAATCTGTTGTAAAGACTATGGGGGAGATACAAAATAATAGCGGACAGCTAGATATATTGATTAACAATGCTGGAACTGCCGTATTCTCCGATTATCTTTCTCGTAGTAAGGAAGAATTCATGAGCGTTGTGGAAGTAAATTTATATGGGTCATTTTTATGTATTCAAAAAGCATCGGTATTGATGGAGAAAGAAAATAACTCAGGGTCAATTATCAATATAGGGTCCATATATGGCATGGTTAGTGGTGATCCAGGTATATATACAGACTGCAATAGAAATACATCCGAAGTGTATGCTGCAACCAAAGCTGGTGTAATTCAGATGACAAAATATTTTGCAATACATTTGGCTAGTAAGAATATAAGAGTTAATTGCATTAGTCCTGGAGGTGTATTCAATGAACAAGGTGAAGGTTTTGTCAATAATTACTCAAATAAAGTACCTTTAAAAAGAATGGCTAATAAGGAGGAGATAGTAGGAGGTGTGATGTTTTTAGCAGACTGTGAGTTATCATCGTACGTAAATGGACAGAATATTGCAGTTGATGGTGGTTGGGTAGCATGGTAGGTGATAATGTATTTTACATAATAGGTGCAGGTATCAGTGGGCTTACGCTTGCTTTGGAATTGGCAAAAAAAGGAAAAAAAGTTCGTATATTCGAGAGCTTAGGTTTTGTTGGTGGATTGGCAAGAACTGAGCGTATAGATGGATTTTCATTTGATTGTGGGCCACATTTATTTCATACCAGCAATAAGTCTATTCAGGAGTATTGGCAGGATATTTTAGCTGATGAAGTTGAGACGCCTGAATTGTATGGTGCAAACTATGTAAATAATAAGCTTTATGAGTATCCAGTCTCACTTGAAAGTTTAAAGGAGCAGTTAACCCCAGAGGAATACATTCAAGTTCAAAAGGAGGTTGGTCAAAGTACCAGTAGCAATCTCGCTAAATCGGTAAATTATTCAGAGTATGTTGAAGGCTTGGCTGGAAAATATCTTTCAAAGTTATTTTTTCAAAAATATCCAGAAAAACTATGGGGTATTGCTACTAAGGATCTATCTGCAAAATTTGCACCACGTAGAATTGAGATTAGACAAAAAAGAGAACCATTTCATTCTGGTAAAGGAAAATGGGCAGGAGTGTTAAAGAATGGTTGTGGTGTGCTTGCTGAAAAAATAGAGAGTAAGCTTAAAAAGCTAGGAGTTTTGATAGAATACAATAAAAAATTAACAGACATAGATTTATCAACAGACGATATATTTAGTAATATATCAAAAATGACGTTTAATCATAAGGAGTCAATCAGAATTTCGGAAAATGATACTGTTATTTCTACAGTACCAATGACAATATTGGCAGATATGCTAGGGATAAAAAATAAACTATGGTATAGAAATGTTAAGATTGTATCATTAGTTTTGTCAGAGAAAATTACCCTACCAGGAGGGTATGATTGGCTTTATTTTGATGATGATAAGTATGTATTTCATCGCGTCACCTTGCAAGATGGTTTTGGCAGTAAATCTGTGCCAACAGGCCAATCTATTTTAACTTGTGAAATTGCTTATGATGATAAGGCAAGCGTGGGCGGCAAGGATAAGAGTAGCGAGAGCCTATTGATTGATACCTGTATTCAGCAACTTAATTCCGCCTCAATTATCAATAATATTGAGATAGTAAAGAAACATGTCATAGATGCTGGACCCTTGTATCCTGGAATTAATGTTGGCTATGAGTCTGAATTGGGGAGAGTGAGAGGAAAATTAGACAATGTAAACAATCTTTATGTTCATGGATCTCTTGCTGAATATGAATATTCTGATCTCCAGGTTATTACTGCTAAATCATTAGATTTAGCAGATTTATTAAATAGCAATAATTTAAATACAGAGAATTTGGTTAAGAAGAATCGCATATACCCCTCTAAATCATTTGAACTTTGTGGTAGAAAGGTTGGTGGTAGTGAGGAGTGTTATATTATTGCAGAAATTGGCCTAAACCATAATGGAAGTGTTGATTTATGCAAAAAAATGATAGATGAAGCGATATTATCGGGCGTACAAGCAGTTAAATTGCAATCTTATAAAAAAGGAAGGGTTTCATCAAAGGTTAGAGGGGCTAGGTACTATGAGGAGTTGGTAGATTCACAAGAGAGTATCTCAGATCTTCTTGACAAAGTATCTTTAAATAAAAGTGAAACTCAAGAGGTTTTTCAGTATGCAAGAGATAAAGGTATAACAATATTTTCCACACCATTTGATGTTGAATCTCTCACCATGCTAGAGGAGTTGAATTGTGAAGCATATAAAATATCTTCAATGGATCTTGTTAATATCCCTCTTATAAAAAGAGTCGCACAAACTAAAAAACCTATAATTATTTCTACAGGAATGTCAGAGTTGTCTGACATACAAAGTGCACTTGATGCTGTATTGTCTGAAGGTAATACTAATGTTATATTATTGCATTGTGTTTCTATTTACCCATGCACTGCCGAAAATGCAAATATTAAAATGATAGGCCGTCTCAAATCTACATTTGATTGTATTGTAGGTTATTCAGACCATACAACAGGAATAGATATAACTATGGCTGCGGTAGCATTAGGGGCAAAGGTTATTGAAAAACATTATACATTTGATAAAAATATGGATGGTCCAGACCATAACTTTTCACTGACTCCATCTGAATTGTCAGATTTAGTGCAAAGCAGCCGAAGAGTGGAGTTATCATTATTAGATCATGGGTACGGTATCCTGCCATCTGAAATTAAAACCGTACAAGATTTACGAAGAAGTATTTTTTTCAGAGTGGACATGAATAAAGGAGAAATAATCACTCAAGATAATATTGAAATAAAATCTCCTGGGGTGGGCATACATCCAAAGTTCCTTCCTTTAATTATAGGCCGTAAAGTTTCAAGTGATATTGGGAGCGACCATCCTGTGCAGTGGGATTTGATTGAATATTAATAATGCAATATTTAGAAGATTTACCGTATTTAAAGGATTGGATTAATACTGTTTTAACTAAAATAAGTTTAGTAAAAAATAGTAAAAAAAATAATGAAATAATAGTTTTCATGATTGGAACTACTGCAAATTTTGAAAAAGATAGTAAACCGTATATAACACCTATTCGTACTATAACCAATGGCTATGTTATTGGCAGTATTGTCTATTCCCAAGCTCAAGCAGCAGTATTAGCATCAAAAGTTGACGGACTGGTGGATTATTTTTTTATTGATGCAGAAAAGAAATTACCCTTAATGATAAATCCAGATATAAGGCCTTGGAAATACTTTGATTTAAATATTGCTCAATCTGAAATAAATAGTAGAGTTGAATTAGGGAATATAAGCTCTATGTGTAAAGATATTATTAAAGTAAGTAAGATGTATGAATACAAGGGTAATGATATTACACTGGAGTCTGTATGGCTGTATCTAGTTAGTGTATTTTCCGATCTAAGTGGATTAAAAATAGTAATATATGGTGCTGGCAATATAGGGAGTAAACTCGCCCTCAAGTTGGCTGAAAGTGGAGCTAATATTTATATAATTACACGCGACCAGGCAAAATCTAGTTTGATCGCATCAGCTCTCAACAGTATCAAGCATAAATATGTTTTGTCTAATATTTCAATTTCCACAAATGATATTTACTCATCTATTGGTGCCAATGCTATAATTGGCTGCACTAACTCAGGTGCAGTAATAAGCTCAGATATGGTTGCAGTTATGGATAATAATGGCGCTGTTGTGGATGTCGGAAAGGGGACAATATCTACTGATGCGATTCAGACGTGTGTAGAGCGCAATATAAAAATATGGAGGGCCGATATTACACCAATGATTGGACCATTAGTTTTATCAGCGATAGAAATGAATGATTTATTATCAAATAAATATGGAAGAAAGATATTAGAGTGTGGTGTTTGTGTGGTGTCTGGAGGATATATTGGTAATAAATATGATGTAATTGTAGATTCGTACATAAATCCAAAGAAGATATTTGGTGTGTGCTCTGATGCTGGAAAGGCATTTGTGGAGTGTGATGAAGTCGCTAAAAATAACCTAGAAAAAGTAGAAAAAATTATTTCACTTGCAAAAGTCAGCTAATGCTTATATATACAATTATTCCAGCACGAGGTGGGAGTAAATCTATCCCTAGAAAAAATATAAGAAATTTAAGTGGAAGCCCCCTTATCAAGTATTCTATTGATTATTCATTAAACTCTAAGTATATTGATAAAACGATAGTTTCTACGGATGATGACGAGATTGCATCAATAGCAATAAACTGTGGAGCAGAGGTGCCATTTATGCGACCTTCTGTTTATGCGGAAGATCTAACCCAAGATTTTGCCGTACTGAATCATGCGATGCTACAGTGCCAAGAAATTTTTAATGAATCTGCAGATATATTTGTTTTATTGCGACCAACCTCTCCTTTGAGGCCGGCAGGATTGATCGAGAAAAGCATAGACCTTTTGCTAAAAAATCCGAATGCATCATCTGTTCGTGCAGTTGCAAAGTCTAGTCAACATCCATATAGGCAATGGAAATCTTCTAATAAGTATATAGAGCCTTTTGCATCGCCATCTAAAGATGTACACGAGCCATACAATTTACCAAGACAGCTTTTGCCAAATATATATTTTCAGACAGGTGATATAGAGGTTATAAGAAGAGAAACCCTACTATCAGGATCAGTGAGTGGAAAAAAAATTTTACCAATTTTAATAGAGTCTGACCAAGTTTTAGATATTGATAATTTTTCAGATTTGAAAGATGCAAATAATAGGATCAAACTTTGACGGGTGGAAAGCTATGCCTTGGAACAGTAAAAATCGGAGTTCCTTCGTATGGATATTCTACAACCATTGATCCTGATAAGTGCAACACACTACTTCCTGCAGCAACTGAAATCGGAATCACTTGCTTTGACACTTCACCACGCTATAAAGATTCTGAGAGGATAATAGGTAATTTTGTTAAAAATAATAAGAAAAAACTATTCATATCCACTAAGATTGATAATTTAGATATTTGTGATGAGTTTGTTGTTTCAAAGATGAGGGAGTCAATATTTGAATCGATAGAAAATTTAGGACATGTAGATCTTTACTATTTGCATCAAAATGAAATATCAGTTATATCTAATAATCATATACTTGAAAGCATAAGGCAATTGAAAAATGAGGGTCTGATTAAAGAGGTGGGGGCGTCTATCTATAGCATGGATGAATTAGATTTTATTCTAGAATCAAATAGCTTTGATTGGGTTCAAATACCAGTTAATATTTTAGATGTATCATTCTATAATCGTATAATTGAGTCCAATTCCACAATAAAAATTGCAGTTAGATCCATTTTTCTACAGGGTATTATATTTCATCCAGAAATGATTATAGAGAGTATTTCTGATGCGAATGAGATGATTTCTTTATTGAACAAAGTAAAGTCACTTGGAAGTCAATATGACTTAGAATTGATAGACCTTTCTGTTGCATATATATGTTCATTACCATTAATTGATCAGGTGCTGGTTGGAACAACTAATATACGAAATTTAAAGAGAATAGAGAGGGCTTCTCGCATATTACTTAATACAAATATTAAGAGTGCGATTGGTGAAATTGCATCAACGAACAAATCTTGGACTAATCCAAGATTATGGAATAAATACATATAGAGCATTACACATGAAAGAAAAGATCCCAACAATAAATAAATTTATTATTGCAGATATATCTGTGATAAGGGATAAAGGTATAGGATTCCTGAAAGGTAGCGAGAATTGGCCTGTGGCAGAGGAAGAATACCAAGAATTTAGTAAATATATGTATCAACAATATGAAAGTTTAATGTTTGAATTGGAGGGCAGCTTATTTGACCTTGCCTTAATAGATTACAAGTTTCAAGGTGCATTGTTAAAAATTTTCCATTACAATTATATGAAAAATTATGCGCAAAAGCATAATATAGAGATTTTATATGGAAGCGATTCTCAAAACTATTTAAAACCTGACTGGAAGGAAATTGGAAAAAGTTATTCATCACTAACCTCGTGCCATAGTAAATTAACAAGAGTTGTTCGAAGAGTTATAAAGAATATTATTTTTAATAGGCATTTACCTATATACAAGGTTATTTACATGTTTCTTTCTAGAAAAAATTACATATTTTTTGGGAGTAGTAGTAATCTTTCGAGAAAATACATTGTAAAAAATAAAATATGCTGCGATTATCAGGATGCATATGATGTATTAGATTTTAATGCAAATTCAGAGGGTTTATCAAGTCAGTCTTATCAAGACATAATGGACAGACTTATATCGCCATATCTCAAAAAATTAAAAGCTGATCAGCCTGTATTTTTAGAGGGTATAGATGTACAGGATATGGAATTATGCTGGGGCAATAGATTTAAAGGGATTATTCCCGCTTATATGAATATAATTGATTCAAATAATAGCAATAAGTTTTTAATAACTGAAGTTGCTAGTGCAATGCATAGAATTTTATCTATTGGATATCAGCGTATTGGGTGCAAGGTGTTTGGGTTTCATCATGGTGGAGATTTTTCAGCCACTATTTTGAGCCAGATGCATAAAGGATCAATGACCCATTGTAAAAATATAATAGTTCCTACTCAAGGAATTGCCGATCAGTATAAAAAAGTTTACTCATGTTTGAAGCTGGAAGAGGTGGTAGGAACTAAATATCATCCAGTAAACTCCTCTAAATCATTATACAAAAATCCAATAATATCAAAATCTAATAAAAAGATCAAAAATGTTATGTTAGTTGGATTTCCTATGAATTGTGACAAGAAAACAGATGAAAGAGGCTTGTTTTTTTTCCCAAAAATCAGTGTTGAGTATAAGATATTAACAATGCTAAAAGATCTAAAATTAAATACCTTGTATAAAGCGCATCCTGATAGAAGGGATGAGGTGGATGGTGTTTTTAACAATTTAGTGGATAAAGTGATTTATGATTCGTTTGAAAGTTCTTGGAAAAAAGCAGATGTATTTATTTTTACACACACTTCAACTACAACATTTGCCTATGCATTATCAACTGACAGAAAGATAGTGTTAATTGATATAGATACCAATCTGGTTGATAAGAAGTTGAGGAAGGAGTTAGGTAAAAGAGTGGACTATGTTCCTGCAACAATAGATAGTGGTAGCACCCTAATAAGGTTTGATGAGAAAAAATTAAAAGATTTTTTATTATAAAAAAATTATGATCATTACTATTGGAAAAGACAACTTACTAAAATTGCTACATATACAATTAAATTTTTTTTTTTTGAGTAGTAGTGATATTTCTGTGATTGATAGTTGTATTGATGAAGTATTATTAAAAGCAGAAGTTTGTTATATTGGAAATACCAATAAGTACTATTGGAATTGTGACGATAATTTAGTGTTTAATCCATATCATTCATCTCAATATGCAGTATTTTTATATCTTCTATCACGTACCGTATTTCTATTAGGCCATAGAGAGTTGGCAGATAAAATATATTACCTTAACAGAATGATGAACTCTTGTGATCTTTATTATGAGGTTGAATTACCTAATGTTTTCTTTGTCGATCATCCAATAGGGGCAATAATTGGAAGAGGGGTTTTTGGAAATTATTTCGCATTTAGGCATAATTGCACTGTTGGTGGAAATCATGGGTATTTCCCGCATTTTGGTGAGTTAGTTTGTCTTTTTTCAAATTCTACAGTCATTGGCAACTCTATAGTTGGAAATAATGTGTTTATCTCAGCTAATGCGTTGATTAAAGATGAGATTATCCCTGATAATAGTATAGTATTCGGAGAGTCTCCTAGTTTGATTATAAAAAATAAGCCAAAGGAATACTTCTATGATAAGAGCCCTTTTAGGTATCATAAATCACTTTTAAAAATAAATGATATGCTATGAAATTAGATTTAATGGAAAAATACATGGATATAGAAACAAGGCCATGCATAGTTTGTGGAGAGGAGAATTTCGAAATTTTTGCAAAGAAGTCATATTTAGTTGCAAAAAAATGTAAAAAATGCGGCATGATATCGACTAATCCATACTTTACTGAGACAGGTGTGAAAGTCTTGTATAGTGAATATTTATCTGATAGATTAACGGATAAAAATCTAGAAAACAAAAGAAAGGTAATGTACGATATAGATCGGGATTGGATACTTAGATATATCCAGCGTGGACACTTATTGGATATCGGATCTAGTGCTGGGTATTTTCTTTCTAGATTTAATCCTAGTAATTTTACTAGGCACGGTATAGAGTTTTCAGATGAATGTAGAGTTAAAGCTAAGGAATTATTTGATATACCTATCCGTATAGGTGATATTGTAGATATGAATTTTGATGTTAAGTACGATCTTATTACATTACGTGGTGTTATCGAGCATTTTATTAACCCTAAACTTGTAATTGACAAAATAAGTAAGATTATTAATGTAGGTGGGTATCTGTATATTACCGCAACACCTAACGGTCAATCATTTGCATTTGATGTGTATAAAGAAAAATGGAATTTATTTTCTATTGATCATATACATTTTTTTTCCATAGATCATTTGGACTTTATAATTAGTAAGGCAGGGTTTAAATTAGTATCGTACCATTATCCGTATGAGGAAACACCCTATGCCAATGCTGAAAATGATTTTAAGAAAATTAAAAAAGATATTGCTTTAATTGAAGGCGGTAGTAAGTCTTTAGTTGATTCATCTGTGCCATTTATGGGTAGTATGATTACGGCAGTCTGGAGGTTTGATGGAGTTAATGCTGGGTAAAAAGCCATTTTATTTCTTATGTGTAGGATTGGACAAGGTTACGTTTAGTAAGTTGATTGCATGGTGGCTAAGGGTTGGTATATGAAATTTTTAATAACTGGCGGGTGTGGGTTTATTGGGTCAGCAGTAATTCGCCATATAATTAAAAACACTAACGACATTGTAATTAATATAGATAAACTAACTTATGCAGGTAATTTAGAGTCTTTAGAGAGTGTTGAAAGAAGTGATAGGTATATATTTGATAAAACTGATATTTGTGATAAGCAAGAGTTACAAAGGGTTTTTGACAAATATCAACCTGAAAAAATAATGCATCTTGCGGCTGAATCCCATGTAGATCGATCTATTAATGGCCCTTCTGATTTTATTCAAACAAATATTGTTGGCACCTATAACCTTTTAGAAATTTCTAAAAAATATTGGCTAGAATTGTCAGCAGAAAAGAAAGAAAATTTTTGCTTTCATCACGTATCTACCGATGAAGTATACGGTGACTTGAAAGATACGGAAGGTGCATTTACTGAAGACTCCCCTTATTCTCCTAGCTCCCCATACTCAGCATCCAAAGCTAGTGCTGATCATTTGGTGCGAGCGTGGCAACGTACATATGGCCTACCTGTAATGATTACTAACTGTTCAAATAATTACGGGCCTTACCAGTTTCCTGAAAAATTAATCCCTTTGATTATACTGAATTCAATCAATAGAAAGCCAATCCCTATTTATGGAAAGGGGGATCAAATTAGAGATTGGCTGTATGTAGAAGATCATGCTAGGGCGCTAATCGAAGTACTGAAGAGAGGAAAAGTGGGGGAAACCTATAATATAGGTGGAAACAGCGAAAGGACTAATTTACAAGTGGTGAGGGAGATTTGCAAGGTGTTAGAGAAAAAAATTTCATCTGTGCAAACAGCTTCTGAATCCTATTACAACCTTGTTGTGTTTGTAAATGACCGCCCAGGTCATGACTTTCGATATGCTATTGATACGACTAAGATAAAAAATACCTTAAATTGGCAGCCAAAAGAGTCTTTTGAAACAGGCATTAAAAAAACAGTAGATTGGTATTTGAATAATCAAATTTGGTGGACAAGAGTTCAAGATGGTAATTACAAAAAAAGTTAGGTCCAAAAAGGTGCAATGATCAAGAGAATAGACAGAAAAGGAATAGTTCTGGCCGGTGGTCTTGGATCAAGGTTGTATCCAACAACGCAAGCAGTATCAAAACAATTGCTGCATGTTTACGATAAACCAATGATTTATTATCCGATTTCGGTGCTTATGTTAGCAGGTATTCAAGATATATTGCTGATTTCAACTCCAGATCAATTACACTTGTATGAAAAGCTTTTAGGTGATGGAAGTCGCTTTGGGATGTCTATTGAATATGCAAAGCAAGAGCGGCCAAATGGACTTGCAGAGGCGTTTATAATTGGTGAAAATTTTATTGGAAATAGTTCTGTAAGTCTAATACTTGGTGATAATATATTTTATGGACAAGGGTTAAAGGGCTTTTTAAAAAAAGCAATGCAAAGAGAGGATGGGGCTGCAATATTTGGTTACCAAGTTAAAGATCCAGAGCGTTTTGGTGTTGTTGAGTTTGATGAAAATCATGAGGCAGTTTCTATTGAAGAGAAGCCTAGTAACCCAAAATCTAACTATGCAGTAACCGGCCTCTACTTTTATAATAACGACGTTGTCCGAATAGCAAAAACTATTAAGCCATCCCCAAGGGGTGAGTTGGAGATTACGGATATTAATAAAGAATATATGAAGCAAGGTAAGTTGTATGTGGAAAATTTTGGACGTGGATTTGCATGGCTTGATACTGGAACATACGATAGCCTTATGGATGCAGGGCAATTTATACAAACAATAGAACATAGACAAGGTCTTAAAGTGGCATGCTTAGAGGAGGTAGCTTGTAGAAATGGATGGATCAGTGCAGAAAGGTTAATAAAATACGGTGTTGAAATTAAGTCAACAGATTATGGTAAGTATCTAATTGAAATAGGACGAGAAATATAATGAAAGTTGGTTAATTTTTTAGTAAAAAAAGCCTTAACCCTTTTCGTATTTTAACAATTAATATAATAGCACATGTAATGATGATTTTTAGAAAAAATATAGTGGGAAAGTATCTTTCTGAATGGAGAGTTCAGTCGAACAATCTTGGATTGTCCGATAGAGAAATTTTTATTTTTATAACATTATCTTTTCTATCAACGGCAACAGAAGTGTTTGGCTTGGGAATGTTTTTACCGATATTTCAGTTTATCCGCTTTAAAGGGGATGTAGATGAATTGGTTGCAAATTCAGATGTATGGCAATATATTATTGATGGATTTTCTTATTTTAATATCGCACCGTCATTATTAGTGCTGCTACTTATAGCATTTGGACTCTTTTTGGCTCGTCAATTTTTTACGTATACTAGATTGATATACGACACAATAATATCTCAGCGCCTAATTCAATTACAAAGAAACCGTATTTTTGATGGCTATATAGATGCGAATACTTCTTATCATGACAGAACCCCTGTTGGAAGTGTTATGAATATCATTCTGACAGAAGTTAATGGGGCTATAGTTAGCATCATGCTACCCATGTCTATGCTAGTCTACGTAATAATGTTTTCAGGGTATTTTTCCGTACTTATTTTATTATCGTGGGAGATGACAATATTTTCTATTGTTGCATTTTTAATTGCAAGTATGATTCCTAAATCCTGGATTAATAAAAGTGGTACTGTTGGTCGGAAGCTCGTTAATGCAAATACACTTGTGTCAGAGTTTCTAGTTGGACGGTTGAAGCTTCCTCGTTTGGTGCGCTTATCAGGCACAGAAGATACAGAGAAGAGCGAGTTCCATAAGCTGACTTTAAGGCAACGCAAGAATTATATTTCTGGTACAATTTTAAAATCAAAAACAGAGACTTTAATGGAGCCTGTTGTTATTGGTTTGAGTCTCGTATTCTTATACTTTTCTTATACTATGTTACAGCTTCAGGTAGAGATGATTGGGCTGTATTTGGTAATTATTATGCGATTAATGCCAATTGTAAAGAGTATTTTATTGCAAATACAGTATATAAAGGGCTTATTAGGCTCTTCAGAAATGCTAAAGGAGAGTCTTAGGGTGATTGAAGGTTCAAAGGAAAAAAATAATGGCGTTAAACTCATAAGTCAGTTAAATCGAGAGATTGCATTGAAGCATGTTGACTATCATTATGAGGGTAGAAAGGTTAATGTATTGCAAAATATCACAATAGAGTTTGAAAAAAATAAAATAACAGCAATTGTTGGACCTTCTGGAAGTGGAAAGTCAACGCTTATTGATTTGATTCCACGATTGAGAAAGCCTACTAAGGGTGTAATTGAAATTAATAACCTTAATATTGAAAATTATGAATTAAGAAGTTTTCGTAATCTAATCTCATACGCTTCTCAAGTGCCACAGATTTTTCATGGTACAGTTAAAAACCATATTTTATATGGTAAGAAAAATGCAACCAATCAAGAGGTGCAAGAAGCAATAAAATTATCAGGGGCGGAAGAATTTATCAATAAACTGCCACAGGGGCTTGACACTGTTTTGGGCAATGATGCGGTTAAACTTTCTGGCGGTCAAAGACAGAGATTGGATCTAGCCAGGGTGTTGGTAAAAAAGTCTCCTATTCTTATTTTGGATGAGCCAACTAGTAATTTGGATATTGAGTCAGAAAAATTATTTAATATGGTGTTATTCAATATTAGGAAAAATACAGATACCACAGTTATTATTGTATCTCACAATCTGAAAAGTATTTCAGATGCGGACAAAATTATTGTTTTAAATAAGGGTTCTGTTGAGTCATTTGGCATCCATTCAGATCTATTGAAACAGGATGGATGGTATGCTAAAGCATGGAAATCACAGGAATAAAAAGTTAACTCTATATGATGTTTTATAACACCCGCTCAAAAGATGGCTGAATTGGAAAAAGTGGCTTGAAATGTGTCCAAGTTTAACGGACCACTACAACCTATAAGCTTCGAGGGCTTAATATCAGCCATGCTAACCATGTATGGAGTACAGACATCACCTATATTAAGATTGCTGGTGGTATGGTCTACATGGCGGCCATTATTGATTGGCACA
>Ga0233439_10002970_pt1 | contig 18344 bp, 17 predicted proteins | sample SI_123_September_6_FD_182713 | JGI IMG/M metagenome (GOLD analysis project Ga0233439, IMG submission 182713) | Seawater microbial communities from Saanich Inlet, British Columbia, Canada - SI_123_September2016_100_MG | ecosystem: Environmental > Aquatic > Marine > Inlet | place: Canada: British... | reverse complement strand
TGGGCAAGACATCGCTTGGTAAATCCATTGCACGCTCTACAGGTCGCAAGTTTGTGCGTATGTCCCTGGGCGGAGTGCGTGACGAATCCGAGATCCGAGGCCATAGGCGTACATATATCGGCTCCATGCCGGGCAAAATTCTGCAAGGTATGAAGAAAGCCGGCGCATCCAATCCGCTGTTCCTTTTGGATGAAGTCGACAAGATGGGTAATGATTATCGGGGTGATCCCGCCTCGGCGCTGCTCGAAGTATTAGATCCTGAGCAGAATTCTTCATTCAACGATCATTATCTGGAAGTGGATTACGACCTATCAGACGTCATGTTTGTGACCACGGCCAATACGCTCAACATGCCCGGACCGTTGCTCGATCGCATGGAGATCATCCGTATTGCTGGCTATACCGAAGATGAAAAGGTGGAAATCGCAAAGCGCCACCTGATCGACAAGCAAATTGAAGCCCATGGCCTCAAAGCTGACGAGTGGTCTATCTCGGACTCTGCCATTCGCGATATTATTCGATACTACACGCGCGAATCAGGTGTTCGTAACCTGGAACGGGAGCTGGCAAACCTGACGCGTAAGGCGATCAAGGAAATTGTCACAGGCGACGCCAAGACAATCCAGGTAACGCGCCGAAATCTTGAGAAGTATTCCGGAGTCAAAAAATATCGCTTTGGTGAAATTGAAGCCGATAGTCTCGTTGGTGTGACGACCGGATTGGCCTGGACCGAAGTCGGGGGCGAGTTGCTCTCTATCGAGGCCGTCATGGTCTCCGGCAAGGGTAAGATGACCATTACCGGTAAATTGGGCGATGTGATGACCGAATCGATCCAGGCTGCACGCTCGTATGTTCAGTCCAGAGCCACTGAATTCGGTATATTGCCACCATTGTTTAGCAAAAAAGATATCCACGTCCACGTACCGGAAGGGGCAACGCCCAAGGATGGCCCGTCGGCGGGTGTTGGCATGGCCACATCAATTGTATCGGTTCTGACCGGTATACCCGTTAAAAATGACATCGCCATGACCGGTGAGATCACCCTCAGGGGACGGGTTCTTCCTATCGGTGGCCTGAAAGAGAAACTTCTGGCGGCCCTTCGTGGGGGCATCAAGACCGTCCTGATCCCATCCGACAATGAAAAGGATCTGGCCGATATTCCTGACAATGTGAAGCGCGGTATGAAGATTATTCCGGTCACCAGTGTGGACGAGGTTCTGGCTGAAGCGCTTGTTCAACCGCTTACCCCCATCGAATGGGATGAGGATGAAGCAGCGGCAAATGAGGACCCATCGAGCGGTTCTGGCGACGATGAGGATGCTGAAAATGGTGTTGTTAGGCACTGAAACCCGCAGAGTTCTGCGAATCGCGAATCGATAGATTCCAAAAAAACGCCTCTCTGACCTGCGTCAGAGAGGTTTTTTACTGGATTTTAACCATCGATTTTATTGAAAAAACCGCAGAAAACCGCCACAAACCATCATATTACCCGGTTCCATCGTTGACGCGACTCTGAGCGGACACGTAGACTCTGTGCAGCCCGAATGAACGGGTTTAGTTTCCTTTTAAACCTCCTACTCACACAGCTAGAGGGGCGAGTACATTGAATAAAAATGATTTAGTAGCAGCGGTATCAGATAGTTCCGGATTGTCGAAAGCGGATTCAGCAAAAGCAGTTGATGCCGTATTTGATTCTATCACGGGTTCACTTTCAGGCGGGGGCGAAGTTCGTCTGGTTGGCTTTGGCACGTTCAGCGTTGCTGATCGTAAAGCAACCACCGGACGCAACCCGCGCACCGGAGAAGCCATTCAGATCCCGGCTTCCAAACAACCCAAGTTCAAAGCCGGCAAAGGGCTTAAGGAATCTGTGAACAAATAATCGATCACAGACAAAATTAAAGCCGACAGTCAGTTCGCTGACCGTCGGCTTTTTTTTGTGTCTGGTGGCCAATTACTTAAAATTCAAAATAACGCAAAAACAGGCAATTCTGGTCTTGTAATCCCGGAAGCTTTGAAGCAAGTTGTGCCACCCTTGATAAGGGCGATTAGCTCAGTTGGTAGAGCGCCTCGTTTACACCGAGGATGTCGGCAGTTCGAGCCTGTCATCGCCCACCATCCCCCCTAAAACTCTCTGCACTTTTTTCTGTCATTTTCTGTAATCTGTGGCACTGTGGCATCAACGGATTGTGAGCAACAATGCTGTAATCTGTGGCACTGTGGCATCAACGGATTGTGAGCAACAATGCTGTTATCCCGGTGAGGTTACAAAAGTTGAAATGATTGACGTGACAATGCTTGACACTCCTTCCAGCAGTGGTCTAAACCATCGCCACCCCATCGGGAACAAACGATCGCGATTAGGGGGTGTAGCTCAGTTGGTTAGAGCGCCGGCCTGTCACGCCGGAGGCCGCGGGTTCGAGTCCCGTCACTCCCGCCACGCACCTATCAATTCCCTTACCATCGGAGGGCGATAGCCGTGGACGATTTGCTCCTTGATTATCTACCGATCCTCATTTTTCTTGGTATCGCCATCGCCATCGCCGCCATTGCTGTGGTCGGCTCGATGATTGTTGCCCGCCAGCATCCAGATGGCGAAAAAATGTCCGCCTATGAATGTGGCTTCGATGCGTTCGTAGATGCGCGTAACAAGTTTGATGTGCGGTTCTATCTGGTGGCCATTCTTTTTATCATTTTTGATCTCGAAGTGGCCTTCCTTTTTCCCTGGGCCATTTCTCTTTCAAATGTCGGCATGCTTGGATTTTGGTCCATGATGGTTTTCCTAGGGATACTGACAATCGGATTTGTCTATGAGTGGCGCAAAGGAGCCTTGGAATGGGAGTAGAGACCAACCCCATGGCGGATAACATGACCCCGCTGCCACCCGGCACAGCACAGGACGAAATCCTGCGCCAGGTTACCGGTGAACTGACGGACCAGGGCTTTGTTATTGCCAACCTCGATAAATTGGTGAATTGGGCCCGGACCGGTTCTTTATGGCCCATGACTTTTGGCCTGGCCTGTTGCGCCGTGGAAATGATCCACGCCTATATGCCACGTTATGACCTGGACCGCTTCGGTGTGGTACCGCGCCCCAGCCCCAGACAATCAGATGTGTTAATCGTTGCCGGTACGCTGACCAACAAAATGGCGCCTGCTTTTCGCAAGGTTTACGACCAAATGTCCGAGCCACGGTACGTGATTTCTATGGGAAGCTGTGCCAATGGCGGCGGCTATTACCATTATTCTTATTCGGTTGTTCGCGGTTGTGACCGTATTGTGCCCGTTGACGTTTATGTGCCGGGCTGCCCGCCTACGGCTGAGGCGCTGGTTTACGGTATTATGCAATTGCAGAAAAAGATCCACCGCACCGGAACACTCTGGCGTTAAGACCAGATGTGGGTGACGGGAAAGAGTTAGGAAACGACTGTTAATGGAAGCTGCATTGAAAGATCTCGGAGAACTGATTTCTGCATCGCTGGGTGGAGCCGTTAGCGATGTTCATATTCAGAACGGCGAACTGGTTGTTCTGGCCCAGCGTGATTCTATTGCCAAAGTCCTCACATACCTGCGCGATGACGCGAACTGTCAGTTCAAGACCCTGATGGATGTGTGCGGTGTTGATTATCCGGGTGAAGAAGAACGTTTTGAGGTTGTCTACAATCTCCTGAGCCTTACCCATAACATGCGGGTGCGGGTGAAGATTACCACAGACGAAAACACGCCGGTTCCTTCCGTCATCAGCGTATTCAATTCAGCAAACTGGTTCGAGCGCGAAGCCTGGGACATGTATGGCATCTACTTCTCCGAACATCCCGACCTTCGCCGTCTCCTGACGGATTACGGGTTTGAAGGGCATCCGCTACGCAAGGACTTCCCGCTGACGGGGTATGTGGAAGTGCGCTACGACGATGAGCAAAAACGCGTGGTGTACGAACCCGTAAAATTGACCCAGGACTTCAGAAGCTTTGACTTCCTGAGCCCCTGGGAAGGCGTGCAGAGCCAGTTACCCGGTGATGAGAAGGCTGAGTCGGAAGATGGCGCCGATGGAGGTTCCAGCTAATGGCTGAAACAGAAATCAAGAATTTCAATATCAACTTCGGCCCGCAGCATCCGGCGGCACACGGCGTGCTGCGCATGGTGCTTGAGATGGACGGCGAGATCGTTGATCGGGCAGACCCGCACGTGGGGCTGCTGCATCGTGGTACCGAAAAGCTCATTGAATACAAAACCTATCTTCAGGCTGTACCGTATTTCGACCGCCTTGATTACGTGGCGCCGCAAAATCAGGAACACGCTTTCGCGCTGGCCGTCGAAAAATTGCTGAACATCGAAGTGCCGCCACGGGGACAGTACATCCGTGTGCTGTACGCCGAAATCGGTCGCATTTTGAATCACATCCTCAACATCGGCTCTTACGCCATGGACGTTGGTGCCATGACACCGATGCTGTGGTCGTTCGAGCATCGCGAAATATTGATGGAATTCTGCGAACGTGTATGTGGCGCTCGCCTGCATATGGCTTATTTCCGGCCCGGTGGTGTGGCTTTTGATATGCCCCCCGGATTGGCAGAAGACATTGGGAAATGGGCCGATACGTTCCCGGCCTTCATCGATGATCTTGAAACCCTGTTGACGGAAAACCGTATTTTCAAACAACGTACGGTGGATATCGCCGTCGTAACGGCAGAACAGTGCTATGACTGGGGCTTTACCGGACCGAACCTTCGCGCATCCGGAATCGCATGGGATCTGCGTAAAGCGCAGCCTTATGATGTCTACGACAAGATGGATTTCGATATTCCCACCGGGAAATTCGGTGATTGTTACGATCGCTATCTGGTTCGCATGTATGAAATGCGCGAAAGCATCAAAATCATTCACCAGTGTCTGGAGCAGATGCCGGCTGGAGCCTGCAAAGTGGATGATCAGAAAGTATCCCCACCGTCACGTGGTGATATGAAGAAATCCATGGAATCCCTGATCCATCACTTCAAACTGTATACCGAAGGGTATCACGTACCGGCCGGTGAGACCTACACGGCGGTTGAAGCGCCGAAAGGTGAGTTTGCCGTGTTCCTGGTATCTGATGGCACGAACAAGCCGTACCGTTGCAAAATTCGAGCACCTGGGTTTGCCCACCTGGCAGCAATGGAAATGATGTCAAAAGGCCATATGTTGGCCGATGTGGTGGCCGTTATCGGCTCTATCGATATTGTGTTTGGTGAGATTGACCGATGAGTACACCAGTAGATAACAAACCGGGCCCTTTTTCTTTTTCTGCTGAAAATGTGGAGCGAATTAAGGAAATCGTTGCCAAGTACCCGGCAGGTAAACAAGCCAGCGCCTGTATGCCACTGCTTGATATGGCCCAGCGCCAGAATGATGGTTGGATTTCTGTCCCCGTCATGGATCATATTGCTGAAGTCCTGGGTATGATCCCCATGCAGGTCTACGAGGTCGCGACTTTCTATACCATGTACAACCTGAAACCGGTGGGTAAGCACCATGTTCAGGTGTGTACCAACCTGCCATGTTGGTTGCGCGGATCGAACGAAATTGCAGCGGCGTGCAAACGGGTAACCGGCGCGGGCTTTGGCGCTACTTCGGAAGACGGCATGTTCACGATGACTGAAACCGAATGTCTGGGTGCTTGTGTCAATGCGCCGATGATGCAAATCGGCGATGATTTCTTTGAAGACCTCACAGCCGAAAACGTGGAAACTATTCTGACCACCTTGCGTAACGGTGGCACAGCGACCCCGGGCCCGCAAAATGGCCGTCACGGATCAGAGCCTGCCGGCGGTCTCACGTCCCTTAAGGGTGAAGGGGAGGATGCTTAAATGCTAAAAGATAAAGATCGCATCTTCACCAATATCTACGGCCTGAATGAGCGAACGCTTAGCGGTGCCAAATCCCGTGGCGATTGGGATGGCACGAAGGCGATCATGGAAAAAGGTCGCGAGCAGATCATTGAAGACGTTAAAGGCTCCGGTCTTCGGGGTCGCGGTGGTGCCGGGTTCTCAACCGGGATGAAGTGGTCCTTCATGCCTAAAGAGATCGGTGACCGTCCGCATTATCTGGTGATTAACGCCGATGAAGGCGAGCCCGGAACCTGCAAAGACCGTGAGATCCTGCGCAATGAGCCGCACAAGCTTATCGAGGGCTGTCTGATTGCCAGTTTCGCCATGCAGGCTCACGCCTGTTATGTCTACATTCGTGGTGAATTCTACCGCGAAGGTGAAGCTCTGCAACGGGCTGTGGATGAAGCCTACGCCGATGGCCTGATCGGCAAGAACGCTTGTGGTTCCGGCTGGGACTTCGATTTCTATATCCACATGGGCGCTGGTGCCTACATTTGCGGTGAAGAAACGGCCCTGCTCGAAAGTCTGGAAGGCAAAAAAGGCCAGCCGCGTCTTAAGCCACCATTCCCCGCCAACGTTGGCGCATGGGGTTGCCCCACGACGGTGAACAACGTGGAGTCCGTCGCCGTTGTGCCTGAAATTCTGCGCCGCGGCCCCGAATGGTTTGCAGCCCTTGGTCGTCCCAACAACACCGGCAGTAAATTATTTAATATTTCCGGCCATGTGAACAACCCGTGCACGGTCGAAGAAGAAATGGGTGTCCCGCTTAAAGAAATTATCGAAAAACACGCCGGTGGCGTGACCGGTGGCTGGGACAACCTGTTGGCAATTATTCCCGGCGGTGCCTCTGTACCCATGTTGCCGAAATCTATCTGCGACACGGTATTGATGGATTTCGACTCGCTGCGTGAAGTTCAATCAGGCCTTGGCACAGCGGCCATCATGGTTATGGACAAATCCACGGACCCCATCATGGCAATCACCCGTCTGTCACGGTTCTACAAACACGAAAGCTGTGGCCAGTGTACACCCTGTCGTGAGGGAACCGGCTGGATGTGGCGCATGATGGAACGCATGGCGACGGGTAATGCACGAATTGATGAAATTGACCTGCTTGAAGAAGTTACACGTCAGGTAGAAGGCCACACGATCTGCGCCCTTGGTGATGCAGCGGCGTGGCCAATCCAGGGTCTGATCAGACATTTCCGTCCCCGGATCGAAGAACGTATCGCCGAGTATCAGGCCACTACGGCCCATGCAGCGGAGTGAAAGTGAACCATGCCGAAGCTAACAATTGATGGTCAGGAAATTGAGGTTGAAGCCGGTTTAACGGTGCTGCAAGCCTGTGAGCAGGCTGGTGCCGAAGTGCCGCGTTTCTGTTTCCATGAACGCCTTTCCATTGCTGGTAACTGCCGCATGTGTTTGGTTGAAATGGAACGGGCCCCCAAACCGGTCGCATCCTGTGCCATGCCGGTGGGCGAGGGCATGGTGATTACCACCAATTCTCCGGCTGTTCAGAAAATGCGCAAAGGGGTTATGGAATTCCTGCTCATTAATCACCCACTTGATTGCCCGATTTGTGATCAAGGCGGCGAATGCGATTTGCAGGATCAGGCTGTAGCGTTCGGCGCTGACCGCTCGCGCTATGAAGAAAACAAACGCGCCGTCAAAGACAAATACATGGGCCCATTAATCAGCACCATTATGACCCGCTGCATTCATTGCACGCGTTGTGTCCGATTTGCCCAGGAAATTGCCGGCGTGCCTGAACTGGGTGCGACGGGACGTGGTGAACATACTGAAGTGGGGACTTACGTTGAGAAGGCGCTTACGTCCGAGCTTTCCGGTAACCTGATTGATCTGTGCCCGGTTGGCGCATTGACCTCGGCACCTTATGCGTATCACGCGCGGTCTTGGGAGCTGAAAAAGACCGAATCCATTGATGTGATGGACGCCCTTGGGGCCGCAATCCGTGTGGATAGTCGTGGTCCTGAAGTCATGCGGATCATGCCGCGTCTCAATGAAGACGTGAATGAAGAGTGGATTTCCGACAAAAGCCGCTTTGCCTGTGACGGCCTGATGAAACGCCGCCTTGATCGTCCGTATGTTCGCCTTGATGGCAAACTACAGGAAGCCTCATGGCAGGACGCCTTTAACGCCATTGCCGCGCAAGTCAGTGGTAAAGCCGGCTCAAAGATCGCCGCTATCGCCGGTGACCAGGTTGACGTAGAAACCATGGCCGCCATGAAAGATCTGATGGCCGCTTTCGGCTCTACGAACATGGACTGTCGTCAAGACGGTGCTGCGCTTGACGCCAGTAACCGTGCCTCGTACCTGTTCAACACGACCGTTGCCGGGATTGAGCAAGCTGATGCCTGTCTGATCATTGGCTCAAACCCGCGCATTGAATCGCCGGTGCTAAACGCCCGCATTCGCAAACGCTATGTGGCGGGATCATTCCCCATCGGTGTTATTGGCGAACAAGCGGACCTGACCTATGCCCACACTAATCTGGGTGCTGGTGCGGAAACGCTCAGCGATTTAGCAGACGGCAAAGGCGCATTTGCCGAAGTGCTCAACAACGCCGAACGGCCCATGCTTATTCTGGGCGCTGGTGCACTGGCCCGCAGCGATAGTGCGGCCATTCTGGCGCTCGCACACGCCGTCGCCGACAAATACGGCATGGTAACGGGTGACTGGAACGGCTTTAACGTGCTTCACACCGCCGCCAGCCGTGTGGGTGGTATGGATATCGGCTTCGTAGCAGGTGAGGGCGGTCTCAATACAGCCGGTATTCTCGCAGGTGCTGCCAGTGGCGCGATCGAGACACTGTTCCTGCTGGGCGCAGACGAAGTTGACGTTTCCAAAGCGGGCAAGACTTTCGTTATTTATCAGGGCCACCACGGTGACCGCGGCGCGCATAACGCCGATGTGATCCTGCCAGGTGCCGCCTATACGGAGAAATCCGCCACCTACGTGAACCTGGAAGGTCGCGTCCAACAGACAACACAGGCCATTTTCCCACCCGGCGACGCCCGCGAAGACTGGACCATTATTCGCGCCCTGTCTGATGTTGTGGGTAAAACCCTGCCATATAACAATATCGAAGACCTGCGTGCCCGTATGATTGCAGGCAATGCCGTATTTGGCGATCTGAACACGGTTAGTGCGGCAAGCTGGGGGGCATTCGGCACCAGTGGTGCAACAGATGCAGCGCCATTTACATCGGGCGTGGACAACTTCTTCATGACGGACCCCATTTCACGGGCCTCTGAGACAATGGCCAAGTGCACAGAAACGCTGAGTAACGGCGCAGAAGGAAAGACCGGTACTGATGGTTGATTTCTGGTTTAACTACATCTGGCCTGTTGCCTGGATTGTCATCAAGATTGTGGCGATTGTTATTCCTGTGATGCTGTCCGTTGCCTATCTGACGCTGGCTGAACGCAAGATTATTGGCGGTATGCAATTGCGCAAAGGGCCCAACATTGTTGGCCCGTTTGGATTACTGCAACCTATTGCGGATGGTTTGAAACTGTTCCTGAAGGAAACCATCATTCCATCGGGCGCCAGCCGCGGTGTCTTCATTCTGGCGCCGTGTGTGACATTCGTTCTGGCACTGGTAGCGTGGTCCGTCATCCCATTCGGTGATGGTATGGTACTGGCCGATATCAACGTGGGTATTCTGTTCCTGTTCGCCATTTCATCGCTTGGTGTGTATGGCATTCTCATGGCTGGTTGGGCATCTAACTCCATGTACGCTTTCTTAGGCGCACTGCGGTCTGCGGCACAGATGGTATCCTATGAGTTAGCCATGGGCTTCATTATCATCACGGTTCTCATGTGCGTAGGTTCGTTGAACCTGACCGATATTGTCATGGCCCAAAAGGGCGAGTACGGCATGCTCAACTGGTTCGGTGTCTTGATGTTCCCCATGGCGGTGATCTTCTTTATCTCCACGCTGGCCGAGACCAACCGCCATCCGTTTGATATGCCAGAAGCTGAGGCCGAACTGGTCGCCGGTTACAACGTGGAATATTCCGCCATGGCGTTTGCCCTGTTTTTCCTGGGCGAATACGCCAACATGATTTTGATGTCGGGTATGACGTCGGTACTTTTCCTGGGCGGTTGGTTGCCACCCGTGGACATTGCACCCTTTAACATGATCCCGGGACCGATCTGGTTCGCTGCCAAGATTGCTTTCTGTCTGTTCATCTTTATCTGGGTTCGCGCCACATTCCCGCGCTACCGGTATGATCAGCTGATGCGTCTGGGCTGGAAAGTATTTTTGCCGCTGTCATTGGCGGCTGTCGTGATTGTTGCCAGTGTTCTGGTGGCTTTCGATTTGGCCCCGCAGGTATAGGAAAGGAGTTAGAACCATGAGCTTTATCCGCCGCAGTGTTGGCTCCGTATTCCTCAAGGAACTGGTGATCGGTATGTCACTGACACTCCGTTACCTGTTCAGACCAAAAGTGACCATAAACTACCCGTATGAGAAGGGGCCATTGAGCCCGCGTTTCCGGGGTGAGCACGCGCTGCGCCGTTATCCCAATGGTGAAGAGCGCTGCATTGCGTGCAAACTGTGCGAAGCCATTTGCCCGGCACAGGCCATCACCATCGAAGCAGAGCCCCGTGAAGACGGCAGCCGCCGCACCACGCGTTATGATATCGACATGGTGAAATGCATCTATTGTGGTTTCTGTCAGGAAGCATGCCCGGTTGACGCCATCGTCGAAGGCCCGAACTTCGAGTTCGCAACTGAGTCCCGTGAAGAGCTGATGTACGACAAGGACAAACTGCTTTCCAATGGCGATCGTTGGGAAACGGAATTGGGCCAGCGCATCGCTGCTGATGCCCCATATCGTTAAGGAAAACAGAGATGATGATGAACAGTTTTGATTGGCATAAAGGTTTGAGGGCATGATTCAGGCACTGGCCTTCTATATGTTCGCGTTCATGACAATTGCGTCGGCAATACTGGTCATTTCGTCGCGTAATCCAGTTCATTCCGTGCTGTTCCTGATCCTGGCATTCTTTAATGCGGCCGGATTATTTGTTCTGTTGGGCGCCGAATTCCTGGCCATGATTTTGGTTGTGGTCTATGTGGGCGCCGTGGCTGTTCTGTTTATGTTTGTGGTCATGATGCTGGACATCAACTTTGTCGAAATGCGCCAGGGCTTTCTGCAATACCTGCCCATCGGTGGGCTGGTCGGCCTGATTTTGGCGAGTGAATTGCTCACCTTGGCCGGCAGCTGGATTATTTCACCCGACGCAAGCCGTGTGGGGGCCGCACCGATACCAGATGGGGTCACCAACACCCATGCCCTGGGGCAAGTGCTGTACACGGATTATCTATACCTGTTTGAAGCCGCCGGTATGATATTGCTGGTCGCCATGATTGGTGCCATCGTTTTGACCCACCGCCGGCGTACTGGTGTACGTAAACAGGTCATCGCCGATCAATTGGCCCGTCACCCAGCCGATACTATTGAGCTTCGCAAGGTCGATTCCGGGAGGGGAATTTGATGTTTGAAATCGGTCTTTCCCATTATTTGAGCGTTGCTGGCATTCTGTTCGCCATCGGCATTTTCGGTATTTTCATTAACCGGAAAAATGTCATCGTCATTATGATGTCCATTGAGCTGATGCTGCTTGCTGTGAACATCAATCTGGTCGCGTTTTCCACGCACCTGAATGATTTGGTCGGGCAGGTATTTGCCATCTTTGTGCTGACAGTCGCCGCCGCCGAAGCCGCCGTTGGGTTGGCCATTCTGGTGGTTTACTTCCGTAATCGCGGCTCAATCGCCGTCGAAGATATCAACATGATGAAGGGCTGAGCCAAAGCATGATTACCGCCGTTGTCTTTTTGCCCCTCATAGCCGCGATTATCGCCGGTATTATGGCCTTTATGCGCCATGGTGCCGACGAACACCGCAGCCATTCCATTGATCGCTTATCGCAATGGGTTACCTGTGGCGCTTTGTTGCTGTCTGCCGCCGGTTCCATATCCATCTTCTTTGACGTGGCCCTCGGCGGGAACAGCTATACCTATGAGCTTATGACCTGGATTGATTCGGGTACATTCGAGGTCTCATGGGCTCTGAAAGTAGACTCTTTGACGGCCGTCATGCTGATCGTTGTCACCGGCGTTTCCAGCATGGTGCACATCTACTCCATCGGATACATGCATCACGATAGGCACGTACCGCGCTTTATGGCGTACCTCAGCCTGTTCACATTCTTTATGCTGATGCTGATCACCGCCGACAACCTGATCCAGATGTTCTTCGGCTGGGAAGGTGTGGGCCTTGCCTCATACCTGTTGATCGGTTTCTGGTATCACAAACCGACGGCAAACGCGGCTGCGATCAAGGCCTTTGTGGTCAACCGTGTGGGCGATTTCGGGTTTGCGCTGGGTATCTTCTGCGTGTTCGTAATATTCCAGTCCGTTGACCTGGACACTATCTTTGCTGCGGCCCCCGGTCATGCCAATGACACGTTAGAAGTCTTCAGCGTTGAATTTGATGCCCTGACCATTGCGTGTCTGCTGTTGTTTGTTGGTGCTATGGGTAAATCGGCCCAGCTAGGCCTGCACACCTGGTTGCCAGATGCTATGGAAGGCCCCACACCAGTGTCGGCCTTGATCCACGCTGCCACCATGGTGACCGCCGGCGTCTTTATGGTCGCGCGCCTGTCGCCCGTGTTTGAATTTTCAGACGTAGCATTGGCCGTGGTTACCATCGTTGGCGCATCCACCTGTATTTTTGCCGCCACGATCGCGTGTACCCAAAACGACATCAAACGCGTGATCGCGTATTCCACCTGCTCGCAACTGGGTTACATGTTTTTTGCCTGCGGTGTTTCGGCCTATTCAGCCGGCATTTTTCACCTGACGACGCATGCCTTCTTCAAGGCGCTTTTGTTCCTTGGTGCGGGCGCGGTCATTCACGCTATGTCTGATGAACAGGACATGCGCAAGATGGGCGGTATCTGGAAGTTGATCCCGGTCACTTATGCCCTGATGTGGATTGGTAATCTGGCCCTGGCCGGTATTCCACCGTTCGCCGGATTCTATTCAAAAGATATCGTTCTGGAAGCCGCCTATGCCGCCAATACAGGCGTTGGTACCTATGCATTCTATATGGGCCTGCTGGCCGCGTTCCTGACCGCGTTCTATTCATGGCGTTTGTTGTTTATGACATTCCATGGCGCGCCGCGCGCCGATGAGAAAACCATGGCCCATGTCCACGAAAGCCCCATGGTGATGATTGGACCGCTATTGGTTCTAGCCACAGGCGCCGTACTGGCCGGTTGGGTTATGTACGACAACTTTGTCGGCGGCTCCGTTGTTCAGTTCTGGGGCAATGCCATTCTGGTGCTTGAAAACCATCCAGCCCTTGAGAACGCCCGTTACGTTCCAACCTGGGTTAAGCTCTCGCCATTGGTCGTGGGTGGTGTTGGTATCGTGCTGGCGTACATCATGTACATCGCCAAACCGGACCTGCCCGCACGCATGGCAGAAACCTTCCGCCCGATCTATCTCATGTCTTTCAACAAGTGGTATGTGGACGAGCTGTACGACAAGATTTTTGTCCGCCCCGCATTTTATCTGGGGCGACAGTTGTGGAAAGTGGGTGATGGTACGTTGATCGACGGTGTAGGCCCTGACGGGATTGCCCGTGCCGTGCGCATGCTGGCGCGCCGGGTCTCGGCCCTACAATCGGGTTATGTTTATCATTATGCCTTCGGGATGATGATTGGTGTGGTGACGTTAATCACCTGGTATCTGTTTACGAGCGCGGGGTGATCGCACATGCTTAGCTGGCCATTACTATCGCTCTTGATTGCGATTCCCATGTTCGGGGCGTTCATCATTCTTGTGATGATTCGCGGCGACGAAGAAATAGTAGCGCGGAACTCCCGCTGGGTTGCGCTGTGGACATCCGCCGCCGTATTCGTGTTATCGCTGTTCTTATGGACCAATTTTGACGGCTCTACCGCTGACTTCCAGTTTGTCGAACGTTATCAGTGGATGACGGGCCTTGATATTGCCTACCACGTGGGCGTGGATGGCATATCGGTGCTGTTCGTTATCCTGACCACGCTGCTGACCCCGCTTTGTATTATGGCCAGTTGGAATGCCATCAAGGACCGAGTTAAAGAATACATGATCGCGTTCCTGATCCTGGAAACCATGATGATCGGGATGTTCAGTGCACTGGATCTGGTTATTTTCTATGTGTTCTTTGAAGCCGTGCTGATCCCCATGTTCTTGATTATTGGTGTGTGGGGCGGCCCACGCCGGGTCTATGCGGCCTACAAGCTGTTTCTATACACGCTTTTGGGTTCTGTGTTGATGCTGGTGGCTGTCATCGCCATGTACCATGAAGCCGGTACCACAGATATTCCCACACTGCTGAGCTATTCATTCCCGGCTGGCATGCAGCCATGGTTGTGGCTGGCGTTCTTTGCATCATTCGCGGTTAAAGTTCCCATGTGGCCCGTTCACACCTGGCTGCCCGATGCCCACGTGGAAGCGCCCACGGCCGGTTCCGTTATTCTGGCTGGTGTGCTGTTAAAATTCGGCGGTTATGGTTTCTTGCGATTCTCGCTGCCTATGTTCCCGCTGGCTTCCGCTGATTTCGCCCCGTTGATCTTTGCGCTGAGCATGATCGCCGTGGTGTACACCTCGCTGGTGGCGTTGGCCCAGGAAGACATGAAAAAGCTGATCGCCTATTCATCTGTCGCCCATATGGGGTTCGTCACCGTTGGTACATTTACCATGAACGTGCAGGGCATCGAAGGCGCTATCTATCAGATGTTGAGCCATGGTGTGGTTTCAGCCGCCCTGTTCCTGATCGTCGGTGTGGTTTATGACCGCATTCATTCCCGTGAGATCGATGTATATGGTGGTTTGGTGGAGCGAATGCCGATCTATGCGATCACCTTCATGCTGTTCATGCTGGCCTCGGTCGGTATGCCCGGCACAGGCGGGTTCGTTGGCGAGATTTTGGTATTGCTGGGTATCTTCCAGGTGAACACCTGGGTTGCCGCCTTTACGGCGCTGGGTGTGATTTTAGGGGCGGCGTACATGCTGTATCTGTACCGCCGGGTGATCTTTGGCCAATTGACCAAGGAAAACCTCATGCAGATTACCGATTTGAGTCCCCGTGAGATTGCTATTTTTGCACCACTCGTGGTGATCACGATCTGGATGGGTGTCTACCCGTCTTCGTTTTTGGATTTCATGCACGTATCTGTGCAGAATTTAGTTGTACAGGTGGAAGCCGCACAGGCCGCCGCCAACATATTAGCTGGCGTTGCCCAATAAGGGTTGCGCGTTCGTTGCTGAGTAGAGGTTTGTAATGCCATTGAGCGAGATGCCAAATTTAGTACCGGCTTTACCCGAGCTGTTTCTAGCTGTCGCCATTTTGGCGTTGCTGATGATCGGGGTATTTCTGAAATCCGATACGGCCGACAATGCCATGCGTACCAGCCGCCAAATCTGGATGCTTAGCATTCTGACACTGGTCCTCACCGCCTTGTTGGTACTGACGGTGTCGGGTGAGCGCCTCTATACATTCAATGGCATGTTCGTGACCGATCAGTTTGCGGTGTTTATGAAAATCCTGATCCTGGGTGGTGCTGGCCTGACCCTGCTGATTTCCCGCGATTATCTCGAAATGAACAGCATGGGCCGATTTGAATATGGCATCCTGTGCATCTTTGCCACACTCGGCATGCTGATGATGGTTTCGGCCAATGACCTGATCTCGCTTTATGTCGGTCTGGAAATGCAGAGCCTCTCGCTCTACGTGCTGGCGGCGTTCCGGCGTGATGAACAGCGTTCGACCGAAGCCGGGCTTAAGTATTTTGTTCTGGGCGCGCTGGCGTCGGGCATGCTGCTTTACGGTAGCTCGTTGATTTATGGCTTTAGCGGCACGACAAACTTCACTGTTATGGCTGAAATGTTTGCCCACGGTGGCGATTACGCACCGTCCCTCGGCGTTATTATCGGCATCGTGTTCATTCTGGCTGGTCTGGCTTTCAAAGTCTCCGCCGTTCCGTTTCATATGTGGACACCCGATGTATACGAAGGTGCGCCAACCCCCGTTACCGCGTTCTTTGCTGTTGCGCCAAAGATTGCCGGTCTCGCCTTGTTCCTGCGGGTTATGACGGGACCGTTCGGTGATCTGGTTGATCAGTGGCAACAGATTATCGTGTTTGTGTCCATCGCCTCCATGGTTCTGGGCGCTTTTGCGGCCATCAACCAAACCAATATCAAACGCATGATGGCCTACAGCTCCATTGGGCATGTGGGTTACGCTCTCATTGGTCTGGCTGTTGGTACGGAAACCGGCGTTTACGGCGTGTTGGTGTATCTGGGCATTTATATGTTCATGACCGTTGGCACTTTTGCCTGCATCCTGTGCATGCGCCGGGGTGAACGGATGGTTGAAGATATTTCCGATTTGGCGGGACTTTCCAAGAGCCAACCTCTGTTAGCCATGGCCCTGACAATCTTCATGTTCTCCATGGCCGGCATTCCACCTCTGGCCGGATTCTTTGGCAAGTTTTACGTCTTTATGGCTGCGGTGGAAGCACAGCTCTATGGCCTCGCGGTTATCGGCCTGGTGACCAGTGTGGTTGGCGCGTTCTATTATCTTCGTATTATTCGTGTGGTGTATTTTGACGAAGCAGGCGACCCGTTTGATAAAGCCGTTTCGCGCCCCATCGCCTTCGTGGTTACGTTGAGTGCTGCGATCATGGTGTTCTTCATCCTCTATCCAGCGCTTTTGCTGGACCCGGCAGCGGCGGCGGCATCTGCTCTCTTCGGGGGATGACCACCCAACTTCCAGGCGGCTATACCCTGATTTCACGGGACTGTATCGACAGCACCAACGTTGAGGCTGCGCGCCTTGCGCACGCTAACGATCCGTCCGTATCAGGCAATTCCGTCATTTGGGCAAAGCAGCAAACCGGCGGCCGGGGCAGGCGAGGGCGTGCCTGGGCGTCGCCTGTTGGAAATCTTTATTGTTCTATTATCGTCCGACCACCAGTGTCTTTGACTGAAGCCGCCCAAACCGGTTATGTGGCCGCACTGGCGGTTTATGATCTCATGGCTGCTTGTTGTGACGATACTGCCAGCATCCATACCAAGTGGCCCAATGATGTTCTGGTCAATGGTAAGAAGGCATCCGGTATATTGCTTGAATCAAATGCTGAGCCGGGCGGTAGTGATGTTGACTGGTTGATTGTGGGCATCGGTATCAATATTGATCATTTCCCGGACGATACGCCGTATCCGGCCACATCAATCAATGCGGAAAGGGCCGATAGTACCCGTGCCACCACCGTTGAGGATGCCTTGTCACAATTGGTGGCAGCCTTTGATCGCTGGTATCAGGTATGGCTGGAACAGGGATTTTCCACGATCCGCCTTGCCTGGAAAGAAAAAGCGCGTGGAATCGGCGAAGACATCATAGTTCGGCTGGAAAAACAGGAACTTTCCGGTATCTTTGCCGACATCGATCATCAAGGCGCACTAATTCTGCGCCACGAAGCAGGTGATCAGCTGATCACTGCCGGTGATATTTTCTTCCCGGCTAGTTAATGGGTATCACATGTTACTAGCGATCAACGTAAACAATACAAATGTGAAGTTTGCCATTGCCGATGGTGAAAGCGTTGTTGCCCAGTGGCGGATAGCCACCGACCCGGCACGCACAGCGGATGAGTACGCCGTCTGGCTAACGCATCTCATGGCGCTGAAGAACCTGGCACCCGATGACGTGACAGATTCTATCGTGAGTATTGTGGTTCCGCAGGCCTTGTTTGAAATCAAAGTTCTGTGCCGTAATTACTTCGGCTGTGATCCATGGGTCATTGGTGAGGGCCAAGTTGATCTGGGCATCGAAGTTTTGATTAATACCCCGGAAGAAGCCGGTGCAGATCGTTTGGTCAATGCAGTGGCGGGACATACGCATTATGGTGGGCCATTGATCATCGTAGATTTTGGCACCGCGACCACCTTTGATATCGTTGATGAAGCTGGCAGTTATGTCGGTGGCATTATCGCACCGGGAATTAACCTCAGTGTTGAGGCCCTGCACCTGGCCGCCGCGAAATTACCGCGTATCACGGTCGAGCGCCCAACCAATGTGGTGGGTAAGAGCACCGTGGAAGCCATGAAGTCCGGTGTGTATTGGGGCTATACGGGGCTTATTGAAGGTCTGGTCCGGCGTATCCGCGAAGAACACCACTGTCCGGACATGAAGGTCATTGTGACCGGCGGGTTAGCGCCGTTGTTTGCTGATGCTTCCGAAATTTTTGATACCATTGATTCAGACCTGACCGTGAAGGGCCTGTTGGCGATACATCGCCGCAATGTGCGTCTCAGCAAGCCCGATGGAGAAAATAATTGAGCACGACTGACGTTAACGACTTGCTGTTTTTGCCTTTGGGCGGCGCAGGCGAGATCGG
>Ga0233439_10002969_pt1 | contig 18346 bp, 8 predicted proteins | sample SI_123_September_6_FD_182713 | JGI IMG/M metagenome (GOLD analysis project Ga0233439, IMG submission 182713) | Seawater microbial communities from Saanich Inlet, British Columbia, Canada - SI_123_September2016_100_MG | ecosystem: Environmental > Aquatic > Marine > Inlet | place: Canada: British... | reverse complement strand
CGGCTCGAATCGCCACCGGGACTCCCGCCGGCCAGGCGCTCCCGCCGATGGCCATGCACTTGGCCACCACTCGCGCCACGAACGCGTTGCTCGAGGAAAAAGGCTCTGACGTCACGCTGTTCATTACGCGCGGCTTCGAGGATATACTCATCATCGGCGACCAAAAACGCCCTGATCTTTTCGCTCTGAACGTCCAAAAACAAGCCCCGCTCACCGCCAACGTCGTTGGCATCGACGAACGACTTGACGCCCTTGGCCAAGTACTCCGCCCGCTCAACCTTCCCGCCGCTGATCCGCCTAAAAACGAAAACCAATCCGCCGCCGTCGTCTGTCTGCACAGCCACCGTAACCCCGAACACGAACAGCGCCTGGCCAAGCATCTCCGCGACGCCGGCTGGCAACACGTCTCCGTGTCGAGCGACTTGGCCCCAGTCATCAAAGTCCTGCCCCGCGCCGAGACGACCGTCGTCGATGCCTACCTCTCGCCGATCATGTCGCGCTATCTCGACGGCGTGGAGCGCGAGTTGCCCAACGGCAAACTGCACGTGATGACCAGTGCGGGTGGACTCGTCTCCCGCGCTGATTACCGGGCCAAGGACAGCTTGCTCAGCGGCCCGGCCGGTGGTGTCGTCGGTGCCGCGATGGCCGGACGCCAAACCGGCTTCGAGCGCATCATCGGTTTCGACATGGGCGGCACGAGCACCGACGTCTGCCGGTTCGACGGCGACTTCGATTACAATTACGAACATCGCGTCGGCCGCGCCCGGGTGATCGCGCCGGTGCTCGCCATCGAGACGGTCGCCGCCGGTGGCGGCTCGATCTGCGGCTTCAACGGCGACGAGTTGTTTGTCGGCCCGGAGAGCGCGGGCGCAAATCCCGGCCCGGCCTGCTACGGCGCGGGCGGCCCGCTGACGATCACCGACGTCAACCTGCTGCTCGGTCGGCTCGATCCCGCCCAGTTCGGCATCCCGGTCTACATAGACGCCGCCCAAGCCGCACTCGATCAGGTCCGCCAATCGATTCCCGAGCGGCCGCCGGAGCAGGATTTGCTCTCCGGTTTTCTCGACATCGCCAACGAACGGATGGCCGACGCGGTTCGCAAAATCTCCATCCGCGAAGGCTACGATCCCAGCGACTACGCGCTCGTCGCCTTCGGCGGTGCCGGTGGCCAGCACGCCTGTGCCATCGCCGAAGAACTCGGTGTCAGCACCGTCCTTTGCCCAAGCGACGCCGGACTTCTCAGCGCCCGGGGTCTCCGCGAAGCCGTTATGGAACGCTTCGCCGAGCGGCAGATTCTCCAACCACTCGGCACGCTTGGCCAAGCGCTTGGCGACATTTTTGCCGAACTCGAAGCCTCCGCACTTGGTTCACTGAAGGCTGAAGGCTTTTCCGACAAACAAATAATTGTCCGACGCCGCCTCGTTTCGCTGCGCCACGAAGGGCAGGAATCCACCGAGGAAATCGCCTTCGATACAACGATCGACTTGGCTACGGCGTTCCGCGAGCGGTACGAAAACCTTTTCGGCTACTGGCCAGACAACAAATCGATCGAGCTCGTCTCGGCGCGGGTCGTCGCCTCGACACATCCGCCGTCGGTTGCGACGGAATCGTTTACCGATCCAACGGGACAAACGGTCAACAATCCGATTCTCGACCGCGAGTCGCTGAACATCGGCCAGTGCATTGAGGGGCCGGCAGTCGTGCAGGATCGTTTTTGCACCCTCGGAATTGACGCCGGCTGGATCGGCACGCTTGGCTCCGAGGGCACTCTCAAATTGACTCGCTTTTCCGAGGCGCCCGAAGCCAGCGACGGCGCCCACTCGCCGCTGATCGAGTTGGAGCTGTTCACGAACCGGTTCGGCTCGATCGTTGAGGAGATGGGGCAACTGCTGCAGCGCACCGCGGTCTCGACCAACGTCAAGGAACGTCACGACTTCTCCTGCGCGTTGCTCGATCGCGACGGCCAACTTGTTGTCAACGCGCCGCACATTCCGGTGCATCTCGGGGCCCTTGGCCTCTGTGTGCGCTCGATTGCGCTTGGCCAAGCGCTTGGCTCCGGCGACATGATCGTCACTAATCACCCCGGCCACGGCGGCTCGCATTTGCCGGACATCACCGTGATCAGTCCGGTGTTCGATGACGCCGAACAACTCCTCGGCTACGTGGCCAACCGCGCACACCACGCTGAACTTGGCGGAATCAGCCCCGGCTCGATGCCGCCCCTGGCCAAGTCGCTCGCCGAAGAGGGTGTCGTCATTCCGCCGACGTTTTTGTATCGCGGCACTGAGGCTCGGTTTGGACAGATTGAAAAACTGCTGACTGCCAAGCCGTATCCGTCGCGCTCGCCCGAGGACAACTTGGCCGACCTCAAAGCCCAAGCTGCCGCCAATCTTCTCGGCACCCAGGCTCTACAGCGGTTGGCCACGACGCACGGCGCTGGAACAGTCGCCGACCACATGGGGCAAATACGGCTTCGGGCAGCCGACGCTATCGCTCAGCGCATCACCACTCTCGAGCCGGGACTGCACACCGCTACCGAACGACTGGACGACGGCACACAACTCAAAGCCACGATCGAGGTTGGTGACGGAAAAATCCGCATCGATTTTACGGGCACCGACGCCCTGCACAGCGGCAACTTCAACGCTACGCCGGCGATTGTCCAAAGCGCGGTGATCTACGTCGTCCGGCTGCTCGTCAACGAACCGGTGCCACTCAACGAGGGGTTGATGGAGCACGTCGAGATTACCCTTCCCCGTTGTCTACTCAATCCCGAGTTTCCCGGCGACCCCACTCAGGCGCCATCCGTGGTCGGCGGCAACGTCGAGACAAGTCAGCGATTGGTAAATCTGCTGCTTAAGCCGTTGGGGATCGTAGCCGCCAGCCAGGGAACGATGAACAACCTGATCTTCGGCAACGAGCGCTGCAGCTACTACGAAACCATCTGCGGCGGCACCGGAGCCGGGCCGGGCTTCGACGGCACGGACGCTGTGCACTCGCACATGACCAACACGGCTATCACCGACCCGGAGATTTTGGAATGGCGCTTTCCCGTCCGGCTGGAGCGATTCGCCATCCATAATAACTCCGGCGGCCAAGGCAAGTTCACCGGCGGTAACGGCATCGTCCGTGAACTTGTTTTCACCGAGGCGGTTTCACTTTCGCTGCTCACCCAAAACCGCACCCAAGGCCCCTACGGCCTGAACGGAGGCCAAGCGGGCCACCCCGGCCAACAACGCTTGGCCAAGCGCTCCGGCGAAGAAACAGAACTTGCCTCCGTCGCCCAGCAACAACTAAACGCAGGCGACCGACTGACCCTCAAGACCCCCGGCGGCGGCGGTTGGGGGAAAACAACTTAGCGCCCCAGGCCGCAGATCACTCATTAACTTACTTCTTAAAACTGAAACGGAGCCGGTTCCCGCCCCAATTCTGTTCTTGAATATTCAGGTGACGACCGGCAGTTTTTAGTCCCCTGTGGAACCACTTTGAAATAAGCAAAAGTTGAGCACATGATAACTTTATTTAATATTGCGCCGCGCCGAACCGGAAAAAAGGAGATAAAAAGTTACCGTATTAGCAACGGATTCACTCTCATTGAGTTACTCGTTGTAATCGCAATTATTGCGATCCTTGCGGCCATGCTTTTACCGGCCCTCGCCATGGCCAAGTCAAAGGCACATGGCATCGGTTGCCTTAACAACCACAGGCAACTTATGATTGCGTGGCGAATGTACGTCGAGGATAACAACAGTAATCTGCCATACGTCAAACACGGGCCTTATGAATGGTGCGGTGGCTGGCTTGATTTTAACGGGAACAACAGAATGAATTGGGATCCAACGTTCAATTTATCCAAAAGTATTCTTTGGGAGTATTGCGGAAACAACAAAGATATTTTCAAATGCCCCGGCGACTCCAGCACTGTAAATCTCAAGGGGAAAACACTGCCCCGTGTCCGTAGCATGTCCATGCTCAACTGGGTCGGCGGCCGAGGCGAAAACAGACCCATGGGATGGTCCGCTTCCACGGGACCGTGGAAGATTTACCGCCAACTGGAGGACATGAATAATCCGGGGCCATCAAGCACGTTCGTCTTTCTTGATGAGAGGGAAGATAGCATCAATGACGGCATGTTTGTGGTCGACATGGGAGGCTATCCGGATAAACCAACGATGTACCGGATGGTGGACATCCCGGCGAGTTACCACGGTGGAGCGGGTGGGTTGTCGTTCGCCGATGGTCACTCCGAAACTAGGAAGTGGCTAGATTCGCGAACCGTGGCTGCGTTTAGAAAAGGTGTGAATACCCCATACGACCGGCCCTCTCCCAACAACAAAGATATCGCTTGGATGCAGGAAAGAGCCACAAGACATCTCCAAAAATAAAAAAACGAGCCCCTCTTGGGTTCATCTTCAGGATAATATATCGTGGACGATGCTGCCGTGGACGTCGGTCAGGCGGAAGTCGCGACCGGCGTGGCGGTGGGTTAACTTTTCATGATCCATGCCGAGGATGTGCAAAATGGTCGCGTGCAAATCGTGCATGTGGACCGGGTTTTCCAGCGCTGTGTCGCCGATTTCGTCGGTCGAACCATACGAGAAACCGGGCTTCACCCCAGCACCGGCGAGCCACGTCGTGAAGCCGCGCGGATTGTGATCGCGCCCATCGCCGCTCTGTGAGAATGGTGTACGGCCAAACTCGCCGCCCCACCAAACCAGCGTCTCCTCGAGCAGTCCGCGCTCCTTGAGGTCGGCCAGCAGACCGGCGACCGGCTTGTCGGTGGCGCGGGCGTGGTTCATATGCAACGGCATGTTGCTGTGCTGATCCCAGCGCGGGTTGGCGCTCTCGTCGGCGTAGTTTAACTGGATAAACCGAACACCGGCCTCGGCGAGACGGCGGCCCATCAGGCATTGTCTGCCGAAGTCATCCGTCACCTTCGAGCCGATGCCGTAACGCTCGCGGACGGACTCCGACTCACCTGAGATGTCGAACAGTTCCGGCGCGTTCATCTGCATGCGCCACGCCAACTCGTACGACTCGACGATTGCATCCAGTTGGTCGTCCCGCACGCGGTTGGCCAACTGAGCACGGTTGAGTTTTTGCAGAAACCGAAAGTTACGTTCCCTGTCTACGCTCGACAGCGATGTGTTCACGACGTTTCGTAGGGTGGCTTCGCTCGCCGGTTGACCGGCCTTGCCAATGGCGGTGCCCTGGTGGATCGCCGGCAGGAAGGCGCTTGAGTAGTTGCGCGGCCCGCCCTTCGACGCCGACGGTTGCAACGTCACGAAGCCCGGGAGGTTTTGGTTCTCGGTACCCAGCCCGTAGGTCACCCAACTGCCCATCGAAGGCCGCACCAAATTCGTCGCACCGGTGTGCATGAATAGAGTCGAGGGCCCATGCGCGACGCCCTCGGTCTGCATCGACTTGATGAAGCACAAGTCATCGACGAATTGCGCGGTGTGAGGGAACAACTCGGAGACGTGCTGGCCACATTGGCCGTACTGCCTGAAGTCCCAGAGTGGCCTCATCAGCTTGCGCTTGCTCTTCTTCCCAAACGTGCCAAACCGAACGCCGGTGAAGTCGATTTCCTTTTCGTGATTCTGTATCAACTCCGGCTTGAAGTCGTACGTGTCGACATGGCTCGGCCCGCCGGCCATGAAAATGAAAATCACCCGCTTGGCCCGTGGCGCGAACATCGACCGCCGCGAAAGCAGGTTCGCCACACCGTAAGACCCCGCATCGGATTGGCCGCACAGCCCCGCCAATGCCAGCGAGCCAAAACCGCACGCGGTGGTTTTCAGCATTTCCCTGCGGCTGATCGACTGCATCGGGGAAAGGTAATTCATCTGGCGCGTTCGTCAATCCAAGGTTCGGAAATCCACGCTCGCAAACAACGAGTGCGCCAGCGCCCCCCAAGCCCCGGCCTCCGTTTGCCCCACGAACTCCAGCGCCAAGCCCGCCTCATCCGCTGTCGGCTCGCGGCCAAGCGCAAGCCGGTAAGCCAAGCGCACCCGGTCGGCGTTCGGCGCGTCCAGCCCGGCGATGTGCTCCCCCGCCCGCTTGGCCTCGGCAATAACGAACGGGCTGTTCATCATGTACAACGCCTGTGTCGGCAGCGTAGTTTCCGAGCGGCGACCGGTCGACACATTGGGGTTGGCGAGGTCAAACACCTCGAACAACTCGAGCAGCGTGTTGCGGAACAACGGCACGTACACACTGCGTCGGATGGTATTAAATTCATACCCCAAGTCATACTGCGAAAATTTGCGGATCGTGGGGCCACCTTGTTGCATGCTTAATTGTCCGCTCACCGATAGAATCGAGTCCCGGATCGCCTCCGCTGTAAGCCGCTTGCGGTTGGCGCGCCAAATCAGGCGGTTCTCCGGATCGGTCGACCACCCAAGGCTCTCGCCAGTTGAGGCCAGTCGATAGGTGCGCGACATTACTATGCGGCGAATCATTTTCTTCACGGACCACTGATCAACAACGAACTGATGCGCCAACCAGTCCAGTAGATCCGCGTGACTTGGCATCTCTCCCATCATCCCAAAATTATCGGTCGTTCGAACCAGCCCATTTCCAATTAGATAATGCCAAATGCGGTTCACCATCACGCGGCTTGTCAGGGGGTTCTCACTGCTGGCCACCCACTCGGCCAACTCCAGTCGACCACTCCTCCCTGTGGCGATCGCAGGCTGCGCGATGGTTTTGGTTTTGCTGGCGACCTGAAGAAACCCACGGGGCACGACTGCGGCTTTGTTGCGGATTTCGCCACGAATATGCACATGCCAGTCGCCGGTTTCCTTCTCGTCCTGCACCGACATCGCCTTTGGCAAATCCGTCGACTTGGTTTTCTTCAGCGCATCCACGCGCTTGACCAGGCGATCGACCTCGCCCCGCAGCTTGGCCAAGCGTTGCCCGGGGACAGAATCTTTTTTTAACTCCGCAACCGGGACAAACACCACCGCATCCGCGATCACCACGTCACTGGTGTTCGCGTTCGAAACAGAAACAACCGCTTTGCCGGCGTTAAATTGAAACCGGCCTATAACCTTGAAATTGTCGTTGATGGGAGGTTTCTCGCGTTGGTTGATCTTAATTGTTGTCGGGCCATCGGCGTGCTCGATCGTCACCGGCGCTTCTTGGGCGCGGTTGGTTCCAGCCGTGTATCCGAAGCGCACCTCGTACTCGCCGGCCTCCTCCAACTCTGCTGTGAAAATGACTTTCTTCTGCCCTTTCCCTTCACCTTTATCGTGGATGTAGTTGTCGCCAAAATAGGTTTTGTTGCTTGTCGATTCGATCCAGTCACCGATTTTCTCCGCTTGCAAGTCATCGACAATAATCCCTGTCTTAACTGAGATTTCCTCGGTTTTTCGCAGTTCTTTCTTTGCTGCCTTGAGTGCGGCATTGGCTTCTCTGGTCTCCCAGGCATGTTGCTCGATTGCCTTTTTCAGCGTTGGCCCCGGTTCGAGTTCTCTCGCAACCCAGCTGGAGACGTTGCCTGGAACGAGTGATTGCGTGCTCCGAAAGATGCCCGCCAATGCATAATAATCATCAGTGGGAACAGGGTCGAACTTGTGGTCGTGACAGCGCGCGCAGCCGAGCGTCATGCCGAGAAACGCGCGGCCAACCGTCTCGATTTGCTCATCCACAACTTCCATACGCAATAGCTCCTTATCCTGCAACTCGTAGTTGTGCGGACCTAACGCCAAAAAACCGGTGGCAACATAGCGATCGTTTTGCTGCTTGCGAGTGCCTCGTGGCATCAGGTCACCTGCAAGCTGTTCGCGAATGAATTGGTCGAACGGCTTGTCGTCGTTGAAGGCGTTGATTACGTAGTCGCGAAACCTCCATGCGTCCTTGAACATCAAACTCCGCCCACCGCCACTGCTCTCGGCGAAGCGCGCTACGTCCAGCCAGTGCCGACCCCATGTTTCGCCGAACTGCGGTGAGCCTAGCAGGCGATCCACCAGCCGTTCGTACGCTTTTGGCGTAGAATCGGTCAAAAAGCCGGCGACCTGCTCCGGAGTCGGTGGCAGTCCGATCAGGTCAAAATATAAGCGGCGAAGCAGCGTCTCCGGCCTGGCCAAGTCGACCCGCTCAATGCCCTCTTTGGACAGGCGAGAAAGGATAAAGCAATCGATCGCACCCAGCTTTTCCACTTGGCCATGCGCTGGGTTCACCTTCGGCACAGCAGGTTTAGCCACTGGTCGAAACGACCAGAATTCACGGCCATTAGCTAAGTCGAGGCCTTTGGGCTTAACCTCCGCTTGCTGATCGCGTGGATCCGCCGCACCGTCCTCTACCCATCTGTTCAAAGCCGCACGCTCCTGATCCGCGAGTCTGTACTTGGGCGGCATTTGCAAATCCCCATCCTCGTAACTCACCGCGCGCAGCAGCAGGCTTCCTTCCACATCGCCAGGTACAATCACCGGGCCAGAGTCGCCGCCGGCCGCCCATCCCTGACGACTGTCGAGCAGTAAACCACCCTTCAATTTCTTGGCCTCGGTGGAATGACACTTGTAACAATGCTTGTCCAGCAGCGGCCGAATTTCCTTCTCAAAAAAACCATAATCCCCAGCAGCCTGCACATTGGAGAGCCCGCTGAACACCAAAGAAAATAGGGCTGATTTTATTAAAACCTTACCAATTCTCATATTCGTATTAGGAATCATTCCAACGGCGGAAATCTAAACTAGACCCTCCTTAAGGTCACTTCCAATTTACTATATACCACTGAAAACCGAGGCTGATCCAAGCTCAGCCTCGGTTGGCAAAAGTTCTGCGAGTCACCTATTCAGCGACAATTTTGACGTCGTCAATGAACCAGCCTTCCTGTAAATTGAAGTCGTCTGTGGACAACCTGAATTCAACTATAATCTTTCGAGCCAAGCTGTCAGGCTTGAGACGGAAGGATTGAGTCTCCCAATCATTGGTCGCGCCGGAAGCCTCATATGATTCCTCAAGAATTTCTTCTGTTTCAGAGTCAAGAATAACCACGGAAACCCTGTGGAACGATATTTCAGGATCAATCTTTCTGAATTCCGAGAAACTCAAGGTTGCCTGAATCTTCTTATCGCTTAGATCAATTATTGGTGAGCGCAAATACGAATCCGTGAAAGCTGCGAAATCAACCCCCAGCCCAGTCGCATAAACATTGTCCCCGCTGAACGCCTTACCCGGACCGGTGGTGGGAACACCCAGATCCCAGTTATCCTCGTCCCCACCATGCGTCCAGCCTTCTCCCCCTGCTTCAAAATCGTCGAAGAAGACCGGAGGCGGCTCAAGTGCCACAACCCGATAAAAATTATTCGCATTCTGATCCTTGGAGAATGTTGCCCTATAACCACCATTCCCAAGGTCTCCTAATTCCATGCCAGCTTGTTCTGCCCATTCTTGTAGGCCTAACCCAGCCTTGGTCTCAACCAGATAATTCCTGCTGCTAAATGGACTGTAAAACTCGATATTCACATCGGCCTCATTCAAGGAGATAGTCTTGATATTGAGCGGTTCAAATTCCTTATTCAGCGGCTTTCCTGCCAGGCCGTTTTGATAGATGCCTGATATTTCCACTTCACTCAGACCTCGCTGCCAGATGCCCATGTCATCCAGCAACCCATCGTACAGGCGGGCAATATCAAGGCCTGGACCGTAATTGCCGATGATCAGCGGATCACTGTTAATAGCTCCCAGTTGGGCTGAAATAGCTTGCCCCACGGCTTCGCCGTTCTTGAACCACTGAACCTTGCCCCCCTTGTAGACGAAGGCGTAGTGCTGCCACGTTCCAACTTCCCAGGTGTCGCCCGGGGAGGAATAAGGTGTTTTGTTGACTCCATGGGTGCGAATTGCCCCCCCGCCCAAGAGGACCATGTCAAAGTTGACCGCTTTCCTGAAAACCCGATCATAAGATGCAAACTCTACAATATTCATCCACAATGACACGGTTGCTTCATTGGCCAGGTTTAACAGGTCATTATGAGGAACGGATATCAGGTCATCATCCCCATCAAAAGCGATTGCACCTCCGATCCTTCCCGGAACACCAAAACCTTCATCAAAGCTTTCAAGTGTTCCGTTCAGGTTGTTCCCGCTTGTGTCCCTTAACGTCTCTCCTTCAGTCTCATCAAAGTTGTAATAGGCAACCAACCCGCTAGTAATGGCATCCAACCGTTCAACCTCCAGTCCGGCTGCATTGCTGGTGGTGCTTCCCATCTCATTTGTGACCCTCACAGTATAGTCACCTGATTGATCAGCGCTCAGTTTCGCCAGCACAAGTGAGCTAGAAGTCGCTCCCTCGATGGCTTCACCTTTGAAATGCCATTGATAAGTAACCGGCCGTTTGCCCGTAACCATGACCTCAAACACGGCGGTGGTGCCCTCCAGTTTTTTCCGGGACCTGGGCTGGGATATCACCACGGGTGCCCCGGAAATATCGCGCCCTGCCAACTCCAGTATTTCCGCTTCCGACAAGGGCCGGGACCAGATGGCGACTTCGTCCAGTATGCCATCAACATTTCTCGCTAAACCCTGATCATCATAACTGCCAATGAACAGATCATCAGAATTTGCCTCACCCAAAACGCCTTCCTCGGGTTGACCTATCCGGAATCCGTCCTTGTAGAAGATGATCTTGCCTGCCTTGTAGACAACGGTGAAATGCTGCCAGTTATCAATTTCAACAGAACCCTGGACGGTGTTCACCTCGTTGGCTTTCCTGTTGACCGTGCTTGCTAGTCCACCAGTGTCAGATCTTACAATCAGGGATTTCCTCACAGTTCCCGGGTCGTCTATCAACCGAAGGGAAAGATGATCGCCTTTTCTTAATATCCAACTTGAAGATCTCGTGTAAGTTCCGGCTTCTTCCGCGGGGCCATAAGAGCTGGGTTTGATCCAGAAGGAAAACGTGGCTTCTGCTCCCAGCGCCAGGGATTCGTCATCAAACACTGCGAGATATGTCATCTCCCCATCCAGTTCCAATCCCTGCTCAACCTTCCCTTCAACCCACTGGGATGACTCATCGGAAAAATCTATCAAGTCCGCGTTGTTGTCGTTTGTTGAGCTATCAACCGCAACCAGGCCCTCTTGCTCGTCAAGTTTCCAATATGCCTGCTTGGCTGTGTCCAATCCTTCCACCGGAAGTACGGTTACATTTGCCGACTCACTGAAAACCTCCCCAGCCGAGTTTGACACACGAACCTTGTAGGATCCCGAGTCTTCTTTCGTGGAGTCTTCAATCATCAAGGTCTTCTCCGTGGCCCAGCGAAGCGGTTCATCACCCTTAAACCAAAGATATTTGATCGGTGGCGACCCGGAAGCTTTTGCGGTCAAGGTAATTGAACCCCCTTCATAGGTTTCCATCGAATCGGGGTTCTGGGTGATTGCCGGGGCAGTGTCTGTATCCGGGTTCAGTTCATTGGTAAACAGTGCGCTTACTTCCTCTTCACTCAGGGGTTTATTCCAAATCATCACATCATCCATTGAACCATCGAAAAAATTACCGCTGTCATCAGACCCAATGCGCAGGGGCAATCCGGCATCATCAACAGGTGCGGTTACAGCGATGCTGCTCTTTTGCTCCCCATTGAGATACACGATCGCATTTTCACCATCGAACACCCCAACTATATGATTCCACTCACCGGCATCAATGGTCTCTCCTGTAGTGGCTGTTTTGTTTGCTCCACCCTTTTTAACCAAAAAGTTCATTCCGCCGCTCCCCACTCCCTGCAGGAAGAAATAGCTGTTTCCCTTTTCCAACATGCGGTTGCCGCTGCCACCGGCCGCAAGTTCCACGTTTGAATTGAACCAGGCCGACACTGAAAAGCCGTTTATCAGGTCCGCCCCAATGGAGGGATCATGCGGCACTTCAACATAATTACTGCCGTTAAAGCTGATAGCTCCGCCTACCTTGCCTTCCACCCATTGCGAATCATCACCATCAAAATTCACAAGTGCACCCAGATTGCTGTTATGGCCGGAGTCGAATGCAAGCTCTCCCGATTTTTCGTCAAATTTCCAGTGAGCAACCAGTCCCGGACCTGCGTTGGATTCCACAAGGCTCGAAATCTCATCAGCGCTCAGGGCTCGGTTAAAAATCCTGAGATCATCCAAAGCCCCGTTTAAGGGGCTATTCTTTGATGAGGCCCTTTGGCCAAGGTGGACCACTGAAAACGGAGTGGTGCCAACCTTGCCATTCCCCTTGGCTTCTCCATTTACATAAAGGGTGATGTCTTCGGAATCCGCGTTGTAAGTGACGGCAAGATGATTCCATTCACCGAGTTCGACCGGATCCGGAGCAAGTATGGAAATATGCCCGTTGGCATGGTTCCAAAGAACCCTTGGGTGCCGCACTGTCCCGCCGGTGTGAAATCCAAGGCTATGCCCCGCGCCCGCACCATCAAAGGCAGCTGCAATGGCTGCTCCATAAGCTGAATCTGCATCCAGGCGAACCCAGGCAGCCCACGTCGTCGATGTCACGTCTGGCAGCCCCGTGATTTCCAAATGCTCTGAGGTTTGAGGCAGGCTCAAGGCCCCACCTATGTTCCCCTCAACCCAGTTGCTCACCTCACCGGCAGGATAACCAACCAACGAACCATCATTTCCGTTTTCTGAAGAATCGACACAAGCAAACCCATCTTCCTCGGCGAATCCCCAGGAGAGAACCAAGCCGTCAGCAATGTCTTCTCCATCGAATAATTGGCCAATTTCATCACCGGAAAGGCCTCTGTCGAATATCGAGACATCATCCAACGCCCCATTAAGGGGACAATTTTTAGATGAGGCTCTTCGGCCCAAGTTCACCGTACTGAAAGCCGTCGTGCCAACCGTGCCATCCGCCTTGGCTTCGCCGTTCACATAGAGAACTATTTCTTCGGAATCCGCATCATAAGTGACAGCCATATGGTTCCATTCCCCAAGTTCAACCGGTTCTTCCGACATGATTGATATATGTCCATTCGCATGATTCCACAAAACCCGGGGCTTTCTCACATTCCCCCCTGTATGAAACCCAAGGGTATGTCCCGCGCCAGCACCTTCAAAGGCCGCTGAAATGGCAGTTCCGTAAGATGAATCCGCATCCAGACGAACCCAGGCAGCCCAGGTGGTCGAGGTCATTTCCGGGAGATCAGTTACGGCCACGTGGCCTACGCCGAGGGAGACTGCATTATCGGATTTCCCATCCACCCACTGGCTGTTTGCAGCAGCAACACCAACAAGCGTGCCATCGTGGCCGTTTCCTGAGGAATCCTTGGCCAATTCACCACCTGCCTCGTTCAACTTTAAATGAACCAAAAGTCCATCTTGTGCCATTGCACCAACTGAAGTGAGCAACAGTGAAAACATAACCTTCAACAAAGGTTTCCTCATTTCGTTTAATAACACTTTCATTTTATTTTTAGGTTAAAAATACAATTCGTTACCCGCTCCGAAGATCAGTTTGGGATAACGCGCAAACGTTGCCGCTTTTTTCCATTCTACGTGCCCATCCAGATAGGCATGATTGGAACCCTCCGGAGCATCCCCTTGGTCATTGTAGTGGTTGACGCCTTTCTCATTAAGTAATCCCATGGGGCCCATCACCAATCCCCGGCGCCCCCAGCTACCCCCCCATTTCCTTGTCAAGTCCGTTAGCAGCACTTGGAAATGAGGAGCGTCTGTCTGGTTTAAAGCAAAAACCGGTTTTTTGGGGCTCATCCTGGCTATGGCCGAATTGTCTCCATAGCTTGTTGACCCCGCCCAATAAAAATAGCCCATCACGCTGAAAGGAGCGCCTGCACCTCCAATTTCCCATATTTGGTCATTGTTCCAACCGTAGTTTTCGGGGCAATAAAACATCTTACGGGGCAATGAATATTTCAACATGATGGTATCCCGGAATGAACGGAGCATGTGGTAGGGCAAATGGTGTCCGGCCGTGGGGAATTTACCGCCCTCATCATCAGCATACATGTTCAGGGAAAGAAGCCACTGCCGCTCGTTATTCTTGCATGATGTTATATTCGCACTTCTTTTGGCCCTGCCGAGAGCCGGTAGCAGCAGTGCCGCCAGAATGGCAATGATCGCAACGACCACCAGCAACTCGATCAAAGTGAATGCTTTTTTATTGGTTTTTAGCCGTTTGTTCATCCGCCGAAGTGTGTGAAAATCATGTTTAGCAAAAATTCAGAGAAGTCAATAAAAAACATTTGATTTCTGTACCATCTTGACTCACTTTGTAAATTGGCCAAAAGATCCGGACCGGCTGCGTACTGCCTAATGATTATGAAAAATAAAAACTGGATTAATGCTTTATGAAACAACTGCTCCTGATTGCCCTAATAGGTTCGGTCGGCCAGTTGACCGCCGCTGATCGTGCGAAAGACATCGTCCCGCGTCCCAACGAGCCGATTCCCAAGGCGGCGATGATGAAACTCACCGGGGATTGGGAAGATGCCAAACTGAACCGGGACATTCGGATTCTCTGGCTCTCCGGTCCCGAGGATCACAAGGGCGGTGAGCATGACTACATCCGTATCAAGGATTTGTTTGTCCCCATGCTAAAAACGATTCCGCAGGTGACGGTGGACGAGGCCTTTCAGTTTCCGACCAAGTCTCAATTTGATCAGGCAGATCTCTTGATTCAATACCTACATCTGCCGAACCTGACAGACGAGCAGTTCGAACTGTTTCAGGGCTTTGTTGATAGAGGCGGTAGCGTCGTTTCGATTCACGAATCTTGCATCATCCGTCCGGTCGAACGGGCGAAGAAACTAGCAGGTTGCATCGGATGTTCCTGGAATGGCAACAAATCGTCGCAGTGGAGCAAGTTCTCTCATGATCATCCGCTGTATCTGAAGACAGAGCATCCGGCATTTGCCGGGTTGCCGATATTTATCCGATTGAACGACGAGTCCTATTGGAATCTGCTCACGCGCGACAATGTCGAGGTTATCGGGGCCATTGGTTCCAAAGCCAGCAAGGACAGCACATCCTTTGCTGATGTTTTGAAGAGCAAGGACGTGCGCAGTCACGCTTTTTGGACGTTCACTTCCGGCAAGGGAAGAATCTTCGGCACCACAACCGGACACTACACTTACACCTTTTACGATCCAATGTATCGACTGCTCTTGTTACGCGGTATCGCATGGACCTTGAACGAAGATCCGGCACCGTTTATGCCTCTCGCGTTCCACGGCATCACCAACAACAAGGGGCTTGTCGGCACTACTGACACCATGATGGATTACAAAAACCGCAAAAAATAAAATAACAAAAAATAATTGAATGGATGCAGTCACCCTAACCGCGCCGGTTCGCCACTCCAACACGCCGTGCCGGTGCTCAGAGACGCTCATTTTCTTCAATCAGCACGGACTTCAGCATTCATTCGCGTCACGTGATTTTTTTCTGTGACGGTTATGGCAACAAAAATAAAAAACCTCAAAACGCAGGAAGGTGAAGAAAGAAGAATAGCCAAGAGCCCTCTTTTGCGGCAACTGATCGTCATATGCTTTGCGTTAGCATTCGTTGAACACGTAAACGGCGTGTCGATGCCTGATTTCAGTCAGGACATCGCGCCGATGATTGCCAAGCGCTGCCTCGAGTGCCACAACAAACGCGACGTTAAGGGCGACGTCAATCTGAGCACGAAGGTTGGCTTCTCGAAGGGGACAGATAACGGTCGACTCGCGCTCGAACTCGTCACCAAGGGCGAGATGCCACCCAAGATCAAGGGTCTCTCCCAAAAACTGCCCGACAGCGAGATCTCACTGCTCAAGGCTTGGGTGGATTCCGGTGCCGCCTGGCCAGGCGGACGTGTCCTTGATCTTTATGAGACTACCACGGATGTGCGGGCCGGTCGTGACTGGTGGTCGCTACAACCGGTCGAGCGCCCCGCCGTACCGCGCTTGGCTAAGCATCCGATCGATGCATTCATCTTGGCCAAACTCTCGCAGGAATCGATGAAGCCGGCACCGCGCGCCGACCGGAGCACTCTAGTTCGCCGCGCTTACTTCGACCTTACCGGCTTGCCGCCGAATCCGGAGCAGGTAGAGCAGTTCACACACGACCCGTCGCCTGACGCTTGGCCAAGGCTCATCGATCGACTGCTCGCCTCCCCGCACTACGGCGAACGCTGGGCGCGTTACTGGCTCGACCTCGTGCGCTTCGCCGAGACGGACGGCTACGAGCGCGACAAACTCAAGCCAAACATTTGGCGCTATCGCGACTGGGTGATCAACGCGTTCAACAACGACATGCCGTACACGCGATTTGTCGCCGATCAACTCGCCGGAGACGAGGTGCCGAACCGGACGAAACAATCGGTCGTCGCCACCGGTATGATTCGCGCCGGCACATGGAATGATGAGCCCAACGACCCGGCCGACTATCTTTATACGAGGCTCGAAGACATGGTGCACACCACGACTTCCGCCTTCCTAGGGTTGACCGTAAAATGCGCGCGATGCCACGATCACAAATTCGACCCAATCCTGCAGAGTGACTATTACCGAATCGCCAGTTTTTTCTGGGCCGGGCACATTGGGCAGGCAAACCAAGGCGGCCCGCCGAGCAAGCAGCTTGGCTTCGAGGCTTACGGCTGGACGGACAGGAGTGCCGATCCGCCACCGATCCACCTGCTCCACAAGGGTGAACGCCACAAACCCGGCCCCAAGATTGCACCCGGTTTTCTGTCTGCGGTGACCACTCTGGACAAGCCGCTCGCTCCGCCGCCGCACGGCAGCAAAACCACGCACCGGCGATTACAGTTCGCAAAATGGATCACCGATGGGCGCAACCCACTTACCGCACGAGTGATGGTGAACCGGCTTTGGCAGCACCACTTCGGGCAGGCGCTAGTCCGTACGCCGAACAATTTCGGTTTCAAAAGCGATCCTCCAACTCACCCAAAACTACTCGACTGGCTAGCAGCAGAATTCATGGAACCCACCGTCGCCGGAGGAGAACCTTGGACGCTGAAGCGACTCCACAAACTAATCATGACCTCGGACTCTTACCGGCAGCAGTCCATCCACCCGAAGGAAACCGACTACACCGAGCGGGATTTTTTGAATCGCAACTGGTGGAAATTCAATCGCCACCGTCTCAATTCAGAATCCCTGCGTGACGCAATGCTATCAGTCAGCGGACAACTCAACCTTAAAATGGGTGGGCCAAGTTTTTACCCGAAAATGTCGAGCGAAGCTCTGGAGGGATTGTCACGCAAATCCAGCGACTGGAAAGACTCTACGCCCGGCGAGCAATCGCGGCGCAGCATTTACATGATGACAAAGCGCTCGCGTCTGCTGCCACTCATGACGGCGTTTGACTTTAGCGACACGACGATCACCTGCGGACAGCGCGATGTCACAATTGTTGCGCCGCAGGCTCTAGCCTTGCTGAATAACCATTTCGCCCACAGCCAAAGCGAAGCCTTGGCCAAGCGCTTGGCGGGGCAAACCGGCAACACCGCAGAGCAAATCAAACTGGCTTGGCGGCTGGCGTTCGGACGCAACCCCACCGACAAAGAACTTGGCCAAGCGGAAACGCACCTCCGCGTGCAACGCATTCACTTCGAAAAAAAAGAAAACGCCGATCACCTCGCCTTGGCCTCACTCTGCCATGTTCTGCTAAACTCCAACGAATTTATCTATGTCGATTAAGAAAAAACCCAACCGATCGAGGCTGTTTCCCTGCGGCCAAACCCGGCGTGAATTTGTCTGGGAGATGGGTGCCGGGTTTTCCGGCTTGGCTCTGACGAGCCTGCTGGGTGCAGACAGTTTTTTTGCGAAGCACGCTCATGCGCTTGGCCAAGCAGCAACTACTCCACTGGCGCCGCGCCGATCGAGTTACTTTGGCAAGGCCAAAAGCTGCATCTTCCTGATGATGAACGGCGGGCCAAGCCAGGTGGACACGTTCGACTATAAGCCGGAACTGCAAAAGTACGCCGGCAAGTCGTTGCCTGAAGACAAAAAGTACATCAACTCCGGCGGCCGACGTGTCGGCTATCTAACCCCCAACTGGCGGCCTTTTCGGCCAGGAGGCCAAAGCGGGCTCCTGGTTTCTGATTATTTTCCGAATGTCAGAAGACACGCGGACAAACTGGCGGTGGTTAAGTCATGCCAGGCAGACAGCCACGCGCACGGCTCTGCGTTGGTTGCCATGAACACCGGCAGCACATTCATCGGCCGACCGTCGCTTGGTTCATGGTGCGTTTACGGTTTAGGCGCAGAAAACCAAAGCCTGCCGGGTTACGTCGTCATGCTGGACAAGCGCGGTGGTCCCATTTCCGGTCAACCCAACTGGTCGGCCGGTTTCATGCCATCGATGTTTCAAGGCACGCTGTTTCGGCCAAGCGGCAATCCCA
>Ga0233439_10002966_pt1 | contig 18363 bp, 19 predicted proteins | sample SI_123_September_6_FD_182713 | JGI IMG/M metagenome (GOLD analysis project Ga0233439, IMG submission 182713) | Seawater microbial communities from Saanich Inlet, British Columbia, Canada - SI_123_September2016_100_MG | ecosystem: Environmental > Aquatic > Marine > Inlet | place: Canada: British... | reverse complement strand
ACCGGCGAACCGAGAGAGAGGCAGCCATGGCGAATATCATCATTATCGGCGGCAGCATTATGGGGTCCAGCATCGCCTATCATCTGGCGATGACCGGTCGCGCCGGCGATGTTTGCGTTATTGAGCCGGACCCCAGCTATGAATGGGCAGCCGCCCCCCGGTCGTCAGGCGGGGTGCGGCTGATGCATGGCCTGCCTGAAAATATCGAAATGTCCCTCTACGGGCGCGAAGTCTATAAGGACTTTGCCCGTTTGATGGATGTGAACGGTCTGCCGGGCGGTTTCGATTTCCTTGAGCACGGCTATCTTTATCTTGCCAGTGGTGCCGAACAGGTCGCGATGGCCGAGGCAAGCTGGCGCATCCAGACCGGACTTGGCGTGCCCAACAAGCTACTCGACCGGGATGCATTGGCGGCACGCTTCCCCTCGATGAATGTGGCCGACATTGATGCGGCGATACATGGCCCGCAGGATGGCTTTATCGATCCAAATGCCGCTGTGCTGGGATTTCGCCGCAAGGCGATCAGCCTCGGTGTTGAATACATTCAGGACAAAGTCGTTGATATCGAAGTTAGCGGCGGTTTGGCCCGGCACGTGGTATTGCAATCCGGGGGCCGGGTCGCAGGCGACATTATCGTCAATGTCGCCGGGGCCTGGGGACCAGAAATCTGCGCCATGGTTGGCATGACAGTGCCGGTGGAACCGCTTAGCCGCAATACCTTCTACTTTGAAATTCGCGGCGAAATCGAGACCATGCCCCTGACCAAGGATCCAGGCGGCGTGGCCTTTCGACAGGAAGGTGCCGGTTTCACCGGTGGTTTAACCGATACAAATGTGCCCTTCGGTTTTGACTGGGAGGTCAAACACGATAAATTCGAGACGGACTTCTGGCCCGTATTGGCGCATCGCGTACCCGCGTTTGAGGCCCTGCAGGTCAAGCGGGGCTGGGCCGGGCACTATGCCTATAACAAGTTGGATGGCAACACGATCATCGGCAACTGGATTGGCGGCTTGGACAATTTTTATGTCGCAACGGGATTTACCGGTGCCGGATTGCAAAAAGGTCCCGCCATCGGTCGCGCCATGACCGAATTGCTCCTCGACGGCGGTTATCAGACAATCGATCTATCGCGCATGTCCTATCAGCGGGTTATTGACAATAAACCATTGCTGGAAATCGGTTTCGCCGCCTGAACTTAGAGCGCTCAACCTATCGGGCACGGGCGTCTTCATACGCCCCGGAACTTCGGTTTCCGTTTCTCGACAAAGGCGGCGCGGGCTTCCTTGGCATCGTCCGAACTTTGTAAAATTCCGCTGGCGTTCGAGGTGAGAACCTTGGTGGTCTCGAGCGTACTGTCGAGAGCCGCGCGCATGATCCGTTTGGAATTCCATTGTACCAACGGCGGTTGCGCGATAATCCGCTCGCAAAGCTCTCTCGTCGTTGCCTCAAGCTCCTCCGAAGTGACAAGGTGGTTGAGCATGCCCCATTCGTACGCCCGCTCTGCCGTTAACGAGCCCGTATAGGCAAACTCCAGCGCCCGGCCCAATCCCACCATTTTCGGCAAGTAATAGGAACCGCCATTTTCGATGATCTGGCCGGCCTGCTGGTAACCGATGAAGCGGGTTCGCTCACAGCCCATACGAATGTCGCAATGCAGCGCCATATCCATACCCGACCCGACGGCAGCACCATTTATCATGGCGATGGTAGGCTTGCGGACAAGGGCGATGTCTTGGTGCAGCTTGGTAAAGCCGTGGTAAAAATGCTGGCGCGAGGCATCGGGGCTCGTATGATCGCCGCGGGCGCCGCTAAAATTCGGTCCGATCTCGTCCTCCGTGGGGCGGCTTTTCAGATCAGCACCAGAGCAAAAACCGCGACCGACGCCGGTCAACACGATGACGCGCACGTCCGGGTCATCATCACCCGCGCGCATATATTCACCGACCTTGGCGACAGTACCCATTTCCTCCGCCGTGCCGTACAGCGCGTTCATCTTGTCTGGCCGGTTGAACTTGATCCAGAGGATGCCGTTCGCCTCCTTCTCATAAAGCAGGTAGTCGACTTCTTGAGGTCCCATATCCGTCTTCTCCGTAAATAATGAAAGCCGGCGCTGTTCTAGCGGAACATTTGGCCGCCGTTTATGTGCATCACCTGGCCGGTCATCTGAACGGATTCGTCTGAGGCCAGAAACACGGCAGCATCGGCGATTTCCTTTGGTTGGATGATCCGTCCCAGGGGAAGTTTTGCCGCCGTCGCTGCAATTTCGGCCTCGCTGTTTCCATCGCGAGGCTGCGCCGTATCCGTTATGCCGGGCGCGATGGCGTTTACCCGGATGTTTTGTTCCGCCAAGGCCATGGCCAAGGCGCGGGTCATGGAAATAAGCCCACCTTTGGAGGCGGCATAATGAACGCCGAGGGGCGGGCCGCTATAAGCGGCGACGGATGCGATGTTGATAATCGCGCCACTTCGTCCCGCTGCCAGCATCCGTCGGGCGGCAGCCTGGGCGCAAAAGAAACCGGCTTTCAGATTAATATTGTGGACCCGATCCCAATCAGTTTCCGCCATGTCCAGGAAATCGACCCGTGGAAAGATGCCGGCGTTGTTGACCAGAATACTGACGCCGTCGAATTCATCCGCTGCGGCCATCATCCGCTCGACATCCGCTGCAATGCTCACATCGCCGGCCACTGCCATGGCCCGGCCACCGGCCCCGACGATATACCTTACCGCCTCGTCGGCGGCGGCATGATCATCGAGATAGTTTATCACCACAGCCGCACCTTCTTTTGCAAAAGCCTGGGCAATAGCCATGCCGATACCTTGTTGCGCGCCAGTGACCACAGCTACTTTGTCCTGCAATCTCATATCTTTCCCCTTCCGAAATCCGCCTTTTGGCTCATTCCCCGGTGCCAAGCCTACGCCGCAGCAGCCCGATGGTTTCAGTTAGATTGCGCCTGGAGGCCTCGGCGCCCGGGACTTGGCTGGAGCCATGAAACGTGCCGGCGTAGGAATGCAGTTCGACCGAAATGCCAGCGTGCATCAGCGCCATGGCATAAAGAATACCTTCGTCCCGTAGTGGATCAAACTCCATCGTGGATATATAGGCAGGCGGCAGGTTGGAGAGGTCCGTGGCCCGGGCGGGGGCGGCATAAGGCGAGACCTCACCCTCGTGATCGGGTCCAAGGTAGTGCCGCCAGCTCCATTCAGCATTAGGAAGATTCCACAGCGGCGTATCTGTGAACATTTTCATAGAGGCTGTTTCCAGGCGATCATCGAGTTCGGGGATTTCCAGAAGTTGGAAACACAACGCAGGCGCGCCGCGATCACGGGCCAGCAGGGCCGTCCCGGCGGCAAGGCCGGCACCCGCGCTGTGCCCGGAAATGGCGATGCGTCCGGGATCAATGCCCAACTCAGCCGCTTGATCCGCCGTCCAGCACAGGGCGGTGTAACAATCCTCCAGGCCTGCGGGAAAAGGATTCTCGGGCGCCAGGCGGTATTCGACGGAAACCACCATGCATCCAACGTCAGCGGCGATGCGCTGACACCATAGATCCATTTGATCGATGCTGCCGAATATAAAGCCGCCGCCATGAATTTCAAAGACACAGGCGAGCTGTTCCTTTTTATCCGCCGCACTTACGGGTCGATAAATCCTGATCGACACATCGGGGGCCCCTTCCGGACCCGCTATTGTGCGATCTTCCTTCTCTATGTCGTCCCGGTCCTGAATTTCGCCGACCGCCTCGGCGCGCAAGAGACGAATTTTCTGGATCTTCTCAACCGTGGAATAATCCGTCTTCGTGGGCAGCAGATCAAGGAACTCCTTGAAGTCATCGTCAATATCGTAAGAGCTCATTCTGTTCTCTCTTTCACATGCTGTACCGTGTTTGGCTAAAGACTAGCGGCACCAACGGTGAAAATCCATGCACATCGATCTGGTCGCTGCAGCGGTTGTTTCTATTTTCCTGAAGGCCGGCGTGCCATATACCGATAGATGAGCGTTGCGGCGATCAAAAGCGCCGCCGGTGCGCCAAACCAGCGCAGCTCCTGGATGACGACTGCCAAGCCCCATGGCGAGATGAAATTCTTTAGGCCGATGGGCGAAACCAGGATTGGCCGCCAATCCCAGAAAAACCGCTCAGTAATAAACGGGGAAAACAGGGCGATCCCCAGCCCACCATTGGTCAGCATATCCATCAGGCCGTGGCTGGCGATCAGAACCACGAACAGTACGGCAAGGTGGCGCATTTCCCGACCCTCCCGCTTTTCCAGGCGCGCAACATAGAACGCGGTCACGAGGCCCAACACGATGGCAAACGTCAGGGAATGGGACAGGCCCCGATGGCCCAACAAATCACCATAGGCAATACCCATGGGAAGACCGATGACATCCGCATCCGGGATCACGGGCAGCAAAGCGCATGCCAGCCAATACCGGCCACTGCGCCGGGCCGGGCCCAGAGCATAGCCAAGCGTCAATCCAACTGCTGCATGGGTCATTATCGTGGTCATGGGAGAAGCCTAGCAGCGCGGCATGCGAAATCCCATCCGGTTTAACGCGGAGCCATAACACCCGTCACGTTTTCACACAGCGTGGATCCCCAGCAAACATTGGCTGGATGCAATAGGACCCCGTACGGTGCGCCAAGGGGCACCTATCCGGAATGCCCCTTGGCGTCGTTAGCGTATGCTGGTTTTCAAAATCTACTGTTTGACAGGATGAAAATCGAAAGCGCTGTTTGCGTGAAAATAGAACTGACACGGCTGCGCCGAGACACAGGCAGTGGCGTGTTCTGATTTTGCAGGGACATACCAATACGATCCTGGCGTCAACTCCGGTGGATTTTCCTCACCTTTAAACGGATTTGTCATGGTGCCTGCAACAACAACGCCGTGATAAGCGCCGGAGTGCGTGTGGAAAGGTGTGATAAATTTCGCAGGAAATTTGCCGAAAGTCCCATGACCACCCTTGGACATGTTGCCATAAGCGCCACCCATGCTAATGGCCGGGTTTATTTTGTTGAATACAATCTGCGAAGACGGCGTGGCGGTATCCTTGGACGGATTAAAACCGACAATTCCACTTTGTCCGGCCATGGCCGAGAGTGAAATTCCGCCAACGGCGGTAATTATGATTGCTGTGGCAAGTTTCGAACAAAGGCGTTTCATTGGACTGTATCCTCGTGTGGTGTTTCAGTGAGGTGACGAGAAATACTTCGGCACACCGACACAACCAATGATCAGAAGTCCAAACAATATGACCCATCGTCCATACAACCGGTTGTGAGTTGTGGCCTCGCGCGAAGTTACCTAAGTTCATTTTTAAGCTTGCCAGCTTCATCAATTCCTGTGCCCAGGCAACCGTGTAGGATCCGATCCCATGCCGGAAATTTCAGATGACCCTATAAGCGATATCCTGCGACTAATCCGACTTAAGGGCTGTGTCTATTTTCAATCCGATTTTTCGTCACCCTGGGGCATGGAAATGAGCGCCGGTCCATTCGCCCAGTATCATGCGGTTCTTCATGGTCAGTGCTGGTTGATCCTGGGCGGGGAACGGCATCTGCTGAATATCGGTGATGTTGTGTTGTTGCCTCAAGGCGACGCGCATGCATTGGTCGATAGCCCCGCAACCAGTACCAGGCCAGGGATAGAAGTCTTATCAGCCATACAGTCTGGCCAAAAGCCGTTCCCCGATGGTGAGACGACCGCACGTTTGCTCTGTGGCCATTTTGAGTTTGATCGGACGATGAAACACCCCTTTGTCAGAGACTTGCCGCGCCTTATCCACATTAAGAGCACAAGCAACGGACCGCCGAACTGGCTGGCAGCGATTACCCCAATGCTGGTCAGCAATATCGGGGTCGCGCAACCTGGTACAAACACGATTGTGGAGCGCCTGGCAGAGGTCTTGCTGATCCAGGTTTTGAGGTCCTATTTACTTGATCAATCCGGTGAGCATGGTTTTCTCGCCGCCTTGGGTGACAGACACATCAATGATGCGCTCAAGTTTATACATGTCGGTGCTGAACGCGACATAACACTGGCCGAAGTTGCCAAGGCCGTTGGATTGTCCAGATCGGGCCTGGCGACGAAATTCAAGGAACTGGTCGGGGATACGCCCATGAATTATCTGACAAGCTGGCGCATGCTCAAAGCCAGAGAAATTCTACAGTCAGGTAGCGTGCCGTTGGTGGAAGTAGCGGTGCGGGTCGGGTACACCTCAGAATCTGCATTTAGCCGCGCCTTCAAGCGGGAACATGGACAAAGCCCCGGCGCATTTCGTCATTCAGTAGAGCGGTCCGAGGATGCTCAGGCCGTAGTTTGAAGTTTGGGTTGTCTCCAAAACCCTAAAGGCCGAATTGAATTGGCGCTGCGCACCGCTGATCAGAGGACAGTTCGAACTGGCCTTGTTTGAATACGCCAATGGCTTCTATAATCCAATTCGCAGACATTCAACGCTAGTGTCCTGGTATAGAGATACGCCAGGAAACCGGTGTACAGAGTGGTGAAAAAGATAGGTGACAAAACATCGTTACGATAGGGAGGCAACCCGACGCGAGTTGATTGCCTCGGCCCGGGCGCAGTTCGCAAAGCATGGCTATACAGCGACCCGCACCGAAGAAATTGCGAGATTGACGGGGCTGACCCGTGGCGCGCTCTATCATCATTTCTCCGACAAAAAGGGCATATTTCGCGCCGTGCTTGAGGGGCTTCAAGACGACCTCACTGGCGAAGTTATTCAGCGCGCCCGGGAAATTGACAGCGGTTCTATCGAACGGCTTCGGGCCGGCTTCCATGCCTATCTTGACTTGGCGCTGCGCAATGATGTTCGCCAGATTTTATACATTGATGGGCCCGCGGTCCTGGGTTGGGAGGATTGGCGGGCCATCGATCTTCAACACGCATTCCGCATCACACAAGTTGCCATTGAACGGGCGATAAGCGACGGGGAAATTGAACCGGTACCTATTGAAGGCCTCACGCACGTTCTTCTGGGCGCGCTCACCCATGCCAGTCTTGAGGTTGGACGAGCATCTGAACCCGTGGTTGCGCGCGAAGTCTATCGAGAGGTCATGGATTTCATGCTCGATAAATTAAAAGGGGCTGACCCAGATAACTACGATTGATTTTGTTTAACCCACTGTTTTATCAGTCGCAATTGATCTTATGGCCGTGGATTATTGAAACGCCACTCACATTCCTTCAAGAATAGCCCAAAGTGCTGTTTGGGAACACCATTGAACTTGCGCATATGACGCTTCGCTTGGTTCCAAAAGTTCTCAATGCCGTTGATGTGGTTATGCTTGTCAGCAAATAACTTCGAATGATTGATGCGATAGTGCTTAAATTCCGAGACGTCCAGCACGTTGTAACCGCGCCAGCTGTCCGAATAGACGATGCTGTCCGGGACCACCTTGCGCTCAATGATGGGATATAATGTCGCTGAGGAGGCATCGGGAATGATCTTCGTGTAGACCTTGCCTCCGCGCTTCAACAGACCGAAAACAGGGACTTTCCCACCGGCGCCGCGACCGCGCTTGCCTTTTCGCCGACCACCAAAATAGGACTCATCCACTTCGATCTCGCCATCGACGACGCTGTCTGCTTCGAGCTCCAGGCGGTGACAGATGGTCTCGCGCAAGCGGTGGAAATAGTAAATTGCGGTTTTCGAATTAACGCCCACAAGTGCGGCCGCGCATCGGGCCGTCGTGCCGGCAACAAAATGCTCCATCAACCGGTTCTGTTTGGCCTGGCTTAATCGGCTCTTTCGCATGCGGACCATAATAACACCTCACTGGCGTTATCTGGGTCAGCCCCAATTAAAAATGTAAGCGGAAAATTCGGCGTCTAATATTGAGCATAGCAATTCCCAACCGTCCACCGCCTATGCTGGAGGGGGCGGGCGCCAGCGCTCTTCCGAAATTTCGGCGAGCCTTGAAGATGTAACGCGGTCGCCGAGGCCGTAAAATTCGCGGAAGCTCATGATCAGGGGACGCCATAGATCGGGATCAACCCGTCGTGAATCATCTTTATGAACGATGTCTGGATTGACATGTACGGCAACGATACGAAGCTCGATCGCCGCAATTTTTGTCCTAATGCCGGGGTTTGTGGCCCCATAGGCGTGGATTATTTCAACCGCCGCCTCCATTTGAACATCACACTCGGCGGCGCGTGGGGCGGCCACGATTGTTGAAGGAACTGGCGTAAGCCCAGCCCGTCCGAATTTATCAGCCACATATTCAAACCCAAGCCACTCCTTATCCGGCGGTACGGGATTATTGCCCGTGGTCCTGGCAATACGATCGACCGCGCCAGCCAAAGATGATGAAGGCAGGTTAAGCACACACTCTTTGGTACGACGTAGGTTCTTGACGCTTTTGGCGCTCTCAGTGAAGCCGAGCATGCAGCCCCGACCGAGCCACCATGCCGAGGACATCGGCGCAAGATTAGCCGTGCCATCCTCGTTGACGGTGCTCACTAGGACGACGGGCGTGCCCCAATACAGGATGGCTGGGTCAATAAGGATAGACTCGGTCAAATCATTGTCCTCCATTAATGTTGAATGCAAAACATACACTGTGAATGTTTTGCATTCAACCCCGTCGAAAGAACCCTCGAAGGGCAATGGATTATGGATACGATACTCTTGGCAAAAGCCTCCGTTGGCGAAAATTTCAAATCTTTAGAAATTCGCCTTTGCATGAGCAATGATCCGACTAGGATTCCGGAATAAATAAGTCCCATTTCCGGGTTTGCCCCATTGCGCACATCGCCGACGGTCGCGGTGGGATGATCGTTTGCGCATTCAGACGTTGACTTATCGGTGACATCGCCTATTTAGTGCATATACGTATTGCATTCGTCCGGTGCTGCATAAAAAACCGGTACGCTGATTTCTTAGCTATCCCCTGACAATGTGGACGTTAGACCGTCCGTGCCTTCGCATGAAGCGAGGCGCGTATTTTGATTCCCAGTTAGAGGAAAATGCTATGACTACTGGTACTGTTAAATGGTTCAACCCCACCAAAGGTTTCGGATTTATCGAGCCTGAAGACGGTTCAAAAGATGCTTTTGTCCATATCTCTGCCGTTGAGCGCGCCGGATTGGGTACGCTGACCGAAGGGCAAAAGGTCTCCTACGAACTTCAGGCGGGTCAGCAAGGCAAATCTTCTGCCGAGAACCTGTCTATCGTAGATTAGTCGAACTAAACGCCGCCTCCAACTTATCGTTGGGGGCGGTTGCGACTCGTCGTTGGCCCGATATGGCCAACCAATCGCGCGTTGACTATTCTGCCGTGCGTGGCACCAACTTCATTTAATTACGAAAACACTCCGTCCGACAATATCGAGCCGGAAAAAAGGAAAGCTGTTATGTCGAAATCGGCGAAAACAAAAGCCGAGAAAATGTTTGCCTCACCCCAGGACAAGGGCAACCAGATCGCAATTGAAAAAGAAAAAAGACAGCAAGATAGAGCCGAACACCAGGCAATGTTACGGGGACTTCGCCTTGCCAAAGAGGCCGCTGAAAAGAAAGCCGCCGAGTAGACCGAATTCAAATTCCAGCTCGCCTGGAGCATGTTTCTTTTAAACATGCCCAAGGCGCTTGGACCCTTAAGTATTGAGCAATTGAACCAATCACTTAGATCGCACAAGCGATTCCAGTTAATTGCAAATTTCTCTAAATCTAAACTTTCGTCAGTCTCGGTCTTCACGCCCATAATCTCAATTACCGCATTGACCCAAATAGCGAGGAAAATCTGATGCGTCGGCAAATCAAAATGGCCGCGCTTCAGCCCGGTGATCTATTGGAGAAAATTGACTTTCCTGGAAGTATCTGGATTGTCTCACGACTGATAGAATCCCGGCACCAACGGCCTCATGCTGTCATTGCCTACCAAAGGAACAGTAGCGAAACACGCATGCTGGCCGTTTCTACTCTGCTCGATGAAAGCTTTTTTCGTCGACTGGGGAGCCCCGTGGCATCCGTCACTTAACCCTATCCGGTATTGGCCTTTTGGCCTTGTCACGCCGTTGGCACCTTCCCAAATTACCAACGATGCGCCATGTCACCTATCGGCAGGTACGAAAGCCGGCAAAGACGTCGCGTCGTTCGGGGCCGAAAAAGTTGCGGTAGGTACCGTGGACCATGCGCCCTCTGCTCGTCCAGGCACCGCCGCGCATGACTTTAGTGTCGCCGAACAGCATGGTTGAATATTCCGTATAGGCATCAGCGGAAAACCCTGTGAAGGGTTCGAATGTATCCGCCGTCCATTCCCAGACATTGCCCAGCATCTGACGACAACCGAAGGCGCTATCGCCGGCCGCTAATGCGCCGACGTCAAGCGGTCCCAGGCCGCGCCCGTCGAGGTTGGCCCGCGTTGGGTCTGGAATAGCATCACCCCAGGGATAGCGCCGTTTGACGGCTGCCAAATCGCCGCTCTGGTCGGCTTCCCCCAGGGCTGCGACTTCCCATTCCGCCTCGCGGGGCAGGCGTTGGCCGGCCCATTTGCAATAGGCGTCGGCTTCGTACCAATTGACATGTATGACGGCCTCGTGGGGCGGCAGGGGAAACGTCCGGTCGAAGCGTCTGACCAACCACTTGCCGGGCCCATCGGACTGCCAATAGACAGGATGGTCTGCCTCAGCTTGCTGCCGCCAGGTCCAGCCGGCCGGGTCCCAAAAATCTGCCCTGTCATAACCGCCATCATCGACGAAGGCCTGAAATTCGGCATTGGTCACAGCGGCCCTGGATATTTCAAACGGCGCAACAATAATATCGTGGGCCCATTTCTCGTTATCAAACTTGAACGGTGCGGTCTTTTCAGCCCCCATTCTAAAACGGCCCCCCGGCACGGAGGCCCAGCCCGGATGATGCCCGACCATTCGTTCGGCGCTGACGTCCGCCGCAATGTCCAGATCAGGCGTCGGATAGGCCAGGTTTTGCCGGGCCCACAAAAACGCCTCGGTGTGCATATCTTCGTGAAAGATGCCGAACTGATAAATAAAGCTGTCCTGTTCGGATGCCATTTCGCCGTCCAGGCGTTCAACCAGACGGTCAAACACGGCCTGCATATAAGCCAGCGTGTCTGCCCGGTTCGGCAGGGGCAGATCCCATCTGACATCGTGGTGGATATTGATCGAATCGTAGAGTTGGTCTGCCCGTTCACCAATGACACTGTCATAGCCGTACAACTGACGCAGAATGAAAACCTCATAGAAATGCGCCGCATGGCCGATCTCCCACTTTAGGGGATTAACCGTGCGGACTTTTGGGCCCATAATCTGTTGATCGTCCAGATCACGGACCAGTTCCAGGGTTCGGTTACGGGTGTCTTGCATATTGGCAATCAAATGTGCGGTACTTACAGGCTGGGTCATGTTGGGTCCCTGAATTGGAATGAATACGTGAAGATTAGCCTAATCACCCCAGCCGGCAAACAATCGAAAAACGGAAATCGGACGACAGCCTTGCGGTGGGCCCGTTTGCTGCGCCAATCCGGCCACCTGGTGAGAATTTCCACTGACTACGAAGGCGAAGCCACGGATGTCATGATCGCCCTGCACGCGCGCCACAGCGGCGCAGCAGTGCGGCGTTATCGGGAACAGATGACCCAAGGGCCATTGGTGGTCGGCCTGGGCGGTACGGACGTTAATACGTTTTTGCAGACAGAGCGGGCGTTGACCCTAGGCAGCATGGACATGGCCGATGCGCTGATCTGTCTGCATGATCTCATTGGCCCGGAATTACCCGCACCATTGCGCCCAAAACTGCATGTTGTCAGGCAATCAGCGCAGCCGCTAACCCAGCCCCGACAACCATCAAAACGCCATTTCGATATCTGTGTCATCGGCCATTTGCGGGCTGAAAAAGATCCGTTCCGGACCGCCCTGGCGGCACGGCTGCTGCCCCCAACCTCGAGGTTGCGGGTGCATCACCTGGGCGGCGCACATTCGATGGATTTTGCTGACCAGGCCCAGGCCGAAATGGCCCGGAACCCACGCTATTCTTGGCGCGGTGCGGTGTCCGGCGGGCAGGTGCGCCGGGAATTCGGCAAAACCCACGCCATGGTAATCAGTTCGGTCCAGGAAGGCGGTGCCAATGTGGTCTCGGAAGCCATCGTCGCCGGCGTACCGGTCATTGCCAGTGATATAGCGGGCAATATCGGTTTGTTGGGGCCGGATTACCCCGGCTATTACCCCGTTGGTGATGAAGTGGCCTTGGCCGAAGTGCTTTTGCGGGCCGAGATGGAGCCCGGGTTTTTAAAATCCCTGGCCCACCATGGCGGCAAGCTGGCACCCTTGTTTCAGCCGGCCCATGAACAGGCCGCCTTGGTGAATATTATCGCCGCGGTCACGCGACCAGGGTGATGGGTTCCAGATGGTCCGTTTCGGCCGTGACCCGTCCAATGACCGTCGCCTGATCGTATCCCAGATCATGCAGTTCTTTTAGGCAGGCCTGCACCGCCCCTGGCTGAATACTGGCAAGCAGGCCGCCTGATGTTTGTGGATCAAACACCAGGGGATAGCGTTCGTTCTCCCGCACGGCTTCCATATTCCGAATAGCCCGGCGCAGGCGTACGTTTGCAGGCTGTAAAGAACTCAGGATCCCCAGGCGCACCGTGTCCAGGGCACCGTCCATAATCGGCAGGGCCGCCAAGTCAATCTCGACGTCGACATTCGACGCCTTGGTCATCTCCACCGCGTGGCCCAACAGACCGAAACCGGTGACATCCGTGCAGGCGCTGGCACCATGGCGAAATAGACAAAGGGCTGCAAGACGGTTGGATTGCACCATGGATTTCAGTGCGTTCTCAATCCAGCGCCCCTTGGCCTTTTGCTGCATATCAGCCGCAAATAGGGTGCCGGTGCCAAGGGGTTTGGTCAGGATCAATACCTCGCCCGTTGCCATGCCGCCCTTGCGCAAAATTGCCTGACGATCCGCCAGGCCGTTGACCGAAAATCCCAACGCCAATTCCGGCCCCTCGCTGGTATGACCGCCGACCAAAGTCGCGCCCGCTTCGTTCAAAACTTCCATGGCACCGGTCATCATTTCCCGCAGGGAAGCCTCAACCTTAGCCTCCAGACCATAAGGCACGGTGGCAATGGCCAGGGCCGATTGCGCTTCCGCCCCCATGGCGAAAATATCGCTAAGAGCGTGATTGGCCGCGACTTGGCCGAAAACATAGGCGTCGTCGATGAAGGCGCGGAAATAATCCACCGTATGGACCATGACCTTGCCGTCGGGAATTTGCACCACGGCTGCATCATCAGGGGCATGCAGGCCGACCAAGACGTCCTCGTTGGGGATTGGTTCCAACTCTGACAGGGCGCGGCTTAGAACGTCAGCGCCAACCTTGGCACCACAGCCGCCGCAGCGCATGGCGATAGCCGAAATATCGCTCAACGTCGCCTTGTCGGCGAGGCCTGGGTTCAACGCTGCCGCCTTTTCTTGCGCCATTTCGGGGAGTTCGTTGAACCTGCGCATGAACCGTTGGTCGATCCAGTCTTTCCATTTCCAGACCCAGCCGCCCTGGGCCGTCCAACCCCATTTCGCGGCCACGGCGTTCTTGTCACCGCTCGTAATCAATACCAAAAAGTTCTTTTGCGGGGTAAAGGACCGGGCTTGCTGGCCGATCAGAACCCGGCGCAGATTGTCATTCAACGGCGGTCCCTGGCGAACTGCAAAAACACCGGCCTTAGGCCGGGGATGGTTCACCACGGCGGCAATATCGCCGGCTGCAAAGATATCATCGTGCGTTATCGATTGCAGCGTGTCCCGGACTTTTATGAAACCGGCCCCGTCAACCTCAAGGCCAGATTCCCTTGGCCAGGATGGCGCACCGGCAGCGGTCACCCAGAGGATTTCGTCCAGGGCAATGGTTTTGCCGTCAGTTAAAGACAGCACACCGGGTGCTACCTGGGATGCCACAGCATTGTTGTGGAGGTGAACACCGCGCAAATCCAATAGGCGCTCAAACTTCCGCCGCACACCGCCGCTGAAATCGGGCAGGATGGTTTCTGATCGGAAAATGAGATGAAATTCCAAATCATCGGTACTTTGCCCCTGTTCGGCCAGTAGGTTGCCCAGACGAAATTGGACGGCCAGCAACAATTCCATACCGCCGGCGCCGGCGCCGACCACACCAATGCGATGGGGTCCGGGTCTTTTCAGAACACGATCCACCAAGCTGTGCCAACGGTCGATAAAGTTATTAATTGGCTTCACGGGCGTCGCAAAATCCGTCGCGCCGGCGACGTCATCAAAACTGGGCGTGGAGCCGATGTTGATAGACAGCACATCGTATGGCACTGCGGGTCGCCCCGCACAAATCACCTGCTTGGCGTAGGTATCGATTTTGACTGCGGTGTCATGATACAGCCGGGCACCGGCGAACTGGCAAAGGGGGCGTAGATCAATATGCACCTCGTCAAAATTATAATGGCCCGCCACATATCCCGGCAGCATGCCCGAATAGGGCGTATGCACATCGCGCGCGATGACGGTCAGGCGCACGCCGGGCAACGGCTTCATGGCGAATTTTTTGAGGACAATGACGTGGCTGTGACCGCCACCAACCAAAACCAAATCTTTTACAATCGCGTCCGAACTAGCTTTCATTATGTCTTCTGTCCTAACAGTACTTAAGCTTGGCCGGTCCGAGTGCTCAACCGCAATCGGCTGCGAATATGCCGCGATAGAGCATCCACCGCTACGTTAAATATGACCATGATTGCAATCAAAAACATCACCCGGTCCAGGCGAATATCGGCCAGGGCGCTATCTACAAAGAAACCCAAAGTGGCGATCCCCAGGATACCCAGAATGGCGGTTTCGCGCATGATCACCTCCCAGCGGTAAAACAGGAACGCCAGAAACTGCCCATAGATCCGCGGCAGAATTTCATAGCCATAGAGGTTGAGGCCACGCGGGCTGTCGGGCCGCAGGCGCACCTCGTCGCTGAACCGGCCCACCAGATGACCGATAATGGCACCATTGTGCAGTGACAGGGCCACAATGGCCGGCAACATGGACGGCCCCCAAAGCTGTAGGAAGATGTAAGCCAGAATGAATTCCGGGGTCGAGCGTAGGACAACTAAAAAAACATGCCCAATCAGGCGCGGCACCCGGCCAAAAAACTTCTTCGAGATCAAGGGGAATAGGGCCAGGGCCAGAATACCGGTTGCGACCAATGCAATTTGGGTCAGCAAAAAGGTTGCCGCCATGCCAGGCAGAGCCTGATCAAAAAACAACATACCGGCCCAGTCCGCCAGATTACTCCATGTATCGCTTGTGGTAAGGCTACCGTTCCGCAATGGTGCCGGCACAATGTCGACGGTCAGAAACCGCGTTATATTGCTCATTTCAATCGCCGCCCCGCCACCCAGCAGGAACGGTGCCACCAAGACATACAAACCAACTAATTTCGGCCGCATCCAAAACCGCAAGGTCGCAATCAGGATGTAAAATATGATCAACAGGGCGGCGGCTTCGGAATAATTGCCTTCGCCAAACGCCGTCTCCAGATAAAATCCCAAAGTCGGCAGGCCGACGAAACCCAGGACCGCGCTGGACCTCAAACCGCATTCAAAACGATACGAGGTATAGTTTTTTATATGCACCCAAACATCGGGCAGCCGTGCAAAGAAAAAGCCTGAAATAACGCCGGTGCCGTAGGGTAGCGCCACCAGGGCCGGCAATTCCGCCTCTTCCAGGGTCTCGGCATAGACCTTGGCGCAGATGCCAGCATAGGGAATGGCGATGGCCAGCACGCCGGTCAGGGGTGTTAAACCAAGCATTTGCAAAAATATCAGGGCCCAGAACAATTCGTGGATGGCGCGGACCGCAGCACATGTCCAACGTACCGGGCCAATATGAAAGACCTGGGCCAGCAGAAAGCCACCCACCGCCCCGAGTGCTACGCCACAAAGGGCGAATGCAATGGTTTGGACAATGATCATGCCGATCCCGCCAAGGACCGAAAAATCCGGTGTTACAACACCCTGCGCCATTCGCCCCAGTTCCGACCACGGGTCCAGGGTCGTGATAGATATATCTGCGAAAAACAGGCAAACCGCCGCCACCCCGACAAAAGCCAGGCTGGTCTTTACAACCGGCGAATAAGTGCGGCGCACTTTTGTGGACAAGACATGTGGCGGGGCCTGCGGGCTCGACATACCTATTTCCGGTACAGAAAATCGAGGCCCGACCGGGTCAATTCAGCAGCTGGTGCATCCAGCGCAATGCCGCCGTCCTTGATACCGATGATACGGGTCGAGAACTCCAACGCCAGATCCACGTCATGCATGGCCAAGACGACGGTGGTGAAGGTTTCCGATAGCGCCGCCAGAATGACGCGGGACTGATGATTGTCAGAGGCGGAGACCGGTTCGTCGCCCAGCACCGCATCACCGCCCTGCAGGATTGCCCGGGCAATGGCCGTCCGTTGCTGTTGCCCGCCGGATAGTTCACCCGTCGGCACAAACAGTTTATCGCCCAGACCCAGACGTTCGACAATGGGCCGTATTCGTGCCACCTCGGCCTTTTGCGGCCATGCCAAATTCAATAAATTATAGGCCGTGCCATGGCGGTGCAGGCTACCCATATAAATATTGTGAAAAACGCTAAGACTACGAACCAAGCCGGCCTGTTGCGGGATCAGCGCCGTATTGCCGCCATAACGATCCTGCAATACGGATAGCAAGGTGGATTTGCCGGCACCGCTTTCACCAACCAGCGCCACGCGTTCGCCTTTAGAAATACCGATGGAGATGCCGCGCAACACGACACCTCCACCGTAACCCAGATCCTCGTTGGAAAGTTTGAACAACACCGTCAGTTGATCAAATCAATAAGCTTCGCGACATCCAGAATTGGTTTGTAGTCGCTGTTCGATGCAGGAATGAAACTTTTCCGGGGGAAAGACGCCAGCAGGTCGGGATCTTTCATATTCAACAATGCCTCCCGGACCTTGGCTTTAAAGCCGGGCTTCCAACGCTTCTCCACATCCCCTCGGATGGTCCATTGGTAATCGGGATAGGGTGGCGTTTTCCATACCACGGAAATTTTCGCCGGATCGATCTTACCTGTCTTAATTTCGTTCTCCCAGACCTTGAAGTTGACCGCCCCGACCTGATAAGCGCCTGACTGCACCAATGCGATGGTTTTGGAATGGTTACCGCTAAATCCAACCTTGGTGAAAATGCTATTCGGCGCGGATTTGAAATATTGACGCACATAATATTCCGGCATCAACCGACCGGAGGTGGATCCTTTGGAACCGAAGGTGAAGGTTTTACCTTCGATTTCTGCCGGAAATTCCGCCGATGGTTTCAGGCCCGTGCTGGCATGGGCTATAAAATAGGTCTCGAACGCCTGATCCTCAAAGCCCTGGGCGATTGCTTCCGAACCTGGCACCAAGTGACGGGCCCGGACGCCGGACAGACCGCCGAACCAGCCCAACTGGACTTGATTATTGCGAAATGCCGTAACTGCCGCCGCGTAGGATTTCACCGGGATATATTTGGTTTCAACGCCCAGTGTCTTTGTTAGATACGCGGCAACTTTATCAAATCGCTCCCGCAATCGGGCCTCGTTCTCATCTGGAATGGCGGTAAAAACAAAAGTCTCCGCCAAGACCTGTTGTGCCGGCAGGGCAGTGGCGGTAAACGCTATTGCCGCACCGAAGGCAAGTATCTTCAATTTATTCACGAATTTGTTCCCCAAAATTCTACAGTCCGAATGGACAAGTTGTTGGCAAATGTATCTGAAGGCGGAATACAAAGCACCCGTAAAACCGGATGAACTTTTTGTGTTCCACGGATTTAAGGTAATCTGTGAACAAGGAAAGACAATGGCGAGACGTCATGGGAGCAATTCCCGGCTAATTTAGGCCACGTGTCCATGCCCCGAGCTTGACAGCGGCACCCGTCACAAAGGCTTGTGTTACGATCCCAACTGCGATCAGCCAATAGAATTGCTCAATGCCGGCGCTTTCCCCACTTGAAAGATATATGCAGCCTGCAGTGACGACGGCGACGCGCAATATAACAGCGAGCACGGGCCATAGGACGCGCCCCGACCCGAGCGAGGCAAAGTAGAGACACAGGGCCATGCCAAAGAAAGCATAAAAAGGTCCGACAATTTGCAAATAGGCCCGGCATGCGGCCCGTACGGCTTCCACATCACTAAACAGATTGGCCCACAGGTCAGGAAATATAGCCACCAAGACCCCGATCAACCCGGTTAATCCGGCGCTGTAAAGTGCGGCGGTCCAGCCGACGCGGTGGGCCCGCTTAATCTCACCCGCACCGAAATGGACGCCGACCAAAGCGGTGGACGCAGCGCCGAAGCCAAAGA